>Ga0315274_10000490_pt1 | contig 61874 bp, 53 predicted proteins | sample YL17G02_20_MG_FD_203700 | JGI IMG/M metagenome (GOLD analysis project Ga0315274, IMG submission 203700) | Sediment microbial communities from Yellowstone Lake, YNP, Wyoming, USA - YL17G02_20 | ecosystem: Environmental > Aquatic > Freshwater > Lake > Sediment | place: USA: Wyoming | collected...
GCTGCCTCTCGAGTGACTGGATTTTTCCGCGATGTACCCCTGTGAAAACAGATCTTTCTTCTCGAGATCCGAATAGTATTTGGATTTCATCTTTGTATCCTGTAAATCCTTTGCCCAACGCACGAAATGGTTGACCGCCCGTTGAGGTCGATAGGCATCATAAATTTTCAAACCCAGTCCGAACGGTTTCAGGTCTTCCTGGACCTTTTTGAGGGCTTCGGCTGCAGATTTTGTCAGGATACAACGTGGCTCAAAATAGCCATCGATGAGTTCACCGATGAAGTTATCCGTTGTGTAATAGCGCAATTCGACCTTCATGTCAGGGACGACTTCATTCACGTAGACAAACCCTTCAGGCAGCTGATCCGCCCAAACTGCAATAAAGGAAATACCTAACGATAAGGTGAATATAACGACCTGCCAAATTAATTTTTTGATTCGCATTTAATGTTTTCCCCTTTTTTGAGCGCTAAGGCTTAGAGATCGCTGAAAGCATTCCGTTTTGAAAGAACGGTTAGATATGGGAAGGAATATCAAAATTCAGACGGGCGAGTCAATCCCTTTTTACCCCGTTAGAAATCCCGGGCATTTATTCTGGGGATGTTATGAATAGAAAGCGTCAGCTCCTTGTAAAGGCGGGGTCAAAGCCCCACCTTTCTAACGGGGTTTACTCTGTTTAGGATATGACCAACATTTTAGGAGCCACTCCCTAAATTTCAACTGGTTTTAATACAAACGCATTCAATCATATTCACCCCCACCCGCCCCCCTCAAGGGGGTGAGCTTTACACGCACTTGACACAGGGGGTATGAAAATCTCTTGTAATAGCAACAAATTATCCCCTCCCCCTTCGATGGGGGAGGGTGAGGGTGGGGGTGGACAAAATGGCTGTCTTTCACCCTCCCCTTAATCCCCTCCCGTCGAGGGAGGGGAGAGTAACAAGTTGAAAACTAATTGATTTTTACAATCGGGTTACATGACATTGTAAAAAGCTATTATCACACCCCCTGTGTCCAGTGTGTACCAGGATCAGCTCAAGGGGGGAGGGGGAGGGTGGGGGTGAATGTCATTTTATTCAGTGCGTTTGTATCAGTACCAACTCCGAATGGTTATGATAGGGCTGTAAAACATTTGACATTTTGAATTTCATCGATTAATCTAAAAAGAATTAAATTTTCATCGAGGGAGAGGTTGAAAAAAATCTCTTACAAACAGGCTGGGGTAGATATTGAAAAGGGGAACGCCTTTGTTCAGGCGATCAAGCCCATGGTGGAATCGACCTTTCGACCTGAGGTATTGACGAAGATCGGCGGTTTTGCAGGGTGCGTTTCCCTTAACCTGGAACGGTATAAGAAGCCGATTCTCGTCTCCTCTACGGATGGCGTGGGCACAAAACTTAAGATTGCCTTCATCATGGACCGTCACGACACAGTGGGAATTGATTTGGTGGCGATGTGTGTCAATGACATTGTGGTCAGTGGGGCAAAACCACTCTTTCTTTTAGATTACTTAGCAACCTCTCAACTGGACCTGGAAAAAGCATCGAAGGTTGTTGGGGGTATTGTCAAAGGATGTATCGAAGCGGAATGCTCTCTGATCGGTGGTGAGACCGCGGAGATGCCAGGTTTTTATAAAGAAGGAGAGTACGATCTGGCTGGGTTTGCAGTTGGGATTGTGGAGGATGCTCAACTGATCGATGGTTCCAGCGTGACGGTGGGGGATAGATTGATTGCCATTGCCTCCAGCGGACTCCATAGCAATGGGTACTCTTTAGTAAGGAAGGTGCTGCTCGGTCATCATAAAATGAATCTGGAGAGCCATGTCGAAGAGATCGGTGGGGTATTGGGTGAAGAACTCCTCCGACCAGCTAAGATTTATGTCAAGCCAATCCTGAATCTCGTTCGGGACTTCAATATCAGGGGGATCGCTCATATCACCGGTGGAGGCATTACGGGAAATCTTCCACGGGTCATTCCAAAAGGCTGTAAAGCCACTGTCCATAAAGGAACTTGGGAGATTCTTCCCATCTTCTCCCTTCTGAAAGAGAAGGGTAATATTTCTGAGGAGGAAATGCTCCGAACCTTCAACAACGGGATTGGAATGATTCTCGTTGTCAAGCCGAAAGAGATCGAGGACGTCTTGAATAGACTTAATTCTCTGGGCGAGAAGGCCTTTGTCATCGGCGAGATTGGAAAAGCGGAGAAGGAGCAAGAGCCAATCGAATTTGTCTGACCCTGCGATTTTCAATGATCACTCTTTCCTAAAAAATTATACCCTCATGCCCTAAAAGGATTCGTGTAAGACTGACAATTTAGACCAACCTGAAATGTTAAAAAGGGATCAGAAGACGGATGAAGCGGCAAGCCAATGAGTATGAGTTAATTGTATTAGGAACAGGTCTGGCCGGTTTGATCGCAGGGACCTTATTATCAATAAAAAATCATGAAGTTTTGCTTTTAAAAGAGAAAAAATATCATTCCTTCTTTACAAAAGAAGGATACCGGTTTTTCCCCTTTTCAAACTTTCTGGAAAAACGATTAAAGTTAAATTTTATCCTAAAGCTTGCTCAAGCATTAGGTCTCTCCCTATTTTCCGGTGATCGAGAAGAGGAGAGATGGGTTCAGACCAGGCCGGGAAAGCTAAAAGAAAAAGTATCGTTTCAAGTCATTCTTCCAAAGGCCAGGATTGACCTTTTTTACAAGCCTTCGCTATTCCAGAAAGAATTAGAAAGGGAATTTCCGAAAGAGACCGCTCAAATTGAAACATTCTATCAGGAGATGGGACAGATCCGTCAACTTCTTAAGACGATGGAGGCTGAAGAGTCTTCGGGGCTATTCTTTCCCGTTATGGCCCGATCTCTAATCAAAAGATGGTTGAAGTTCGAAAACCTTCCAAAGGGGAGAATGGATGAAAGGCTCTCTCTGTTTTCGAAGGAGTTTAGAGAATTCATCCAACTTCAACTTATCTCTTTCGGAAACCTTCATTCAAATCAATTTCCCATCTCCTTAGCGGCTTACCTTTTATTCAGTGATGAAAAGGATGAATGGGCATCGGAAATGGATGTAGAAAAACTGAAGGAAACCATTTTTGGAAAATATTTTCAATCAGGGGGAAGGGTGGAAGAGATTGAGGGTGTGGAGAAGGTGGAGATGAGGCGGAGGAGAGAGTTTATCCTCTCTATAAAAGGAAGACAAGGGTTATTGCGGTCTAATTTGCTTCTATTGAATTCCCCTCTTCACCGTCTTTCAAATCTCTTGGGGAGAAAAGAAAAGGTGCTATCCCCATGGAGAGAGAAAGTGAAACCCCAATCGATGCTTATTCCACTCTTTTTAGTAATTCGTGAAAAGGCCATGCCGGTTGGGATGAGAGATCTCCTCGTTTCCATTTTGGACCTTAATAAACCTTATGAAGGAGGGAATGTCCTCTTCATTTCAATAAGCCGAAAAGGGGATGAGACAGAGGCACCCGAAGGGAAAAGGGCATTGGCCGTTCAAAGTTTATGGGATCAAAACTCCTTCACTGAACATCAGAAAGGGGTGATGGAACATTTACATCATCTCTTCCCGTTTCTTGAAAAGTATATTGAGTTCGCCGATTGGAGTTGGGCAGAAGAACAAAGCTCATGCTGGTCTTATCCCCATTTCCTTTGTGAGGCGGCTCCAGGTTTCCTATGGAGAGAAGGAGTGGCCCCCATTCACATTTCAAAAAACTTATACTTTACCGGAAAAGAGAACTTTCCCTATTTGGGTTTGGAAGGAGAGGTCCTCAGCGGATTGATGGTAGGTCAACAGATTTTACAGAAATTATCATAAACAAATCCTCCTCTTCACCTCTGCCAAAATCAGGTTCACCACCAGACGCAGAGATCGCCGAGGGAGTTTTTTCTTCTGATTCAATCGGGAGACGACGATTGGATCAGAAACTCCGTCCCTTCGGGATAAAAATCGGACCTCCTTAATGCCTTTGGCACCTATCAAGAGCCTTGTCCGAAAAGAACGGAAGCCTTTTTGTTTGGCGCCATCTCTGCGCCAAACAAAAAATTCTATCTCTGCGTCCTTGGCGTCTCCGCGGTGAAAATGTTATTTTGGACAAGCATGGATTATGATATTTATTTCTAAGCTAAGTTACAAATGGAGGAGGAGGAGAATTTGGTAAAGAATAACGAGTAGGTAGATCGAGCAGAGGGCGACAATAATCGTTCTGACTGGTTTAAATTTGCTGTGGAGGCATAAAAGAATCAAAGAGACAGAGACAATTGAAAATTTCCAGATCCAAAACCTATCTCCATGAGCTTCGATGACCGATCTGACGATCGGGTTCCATTCCCATCCCTTTGAATCAAGAATCATAACGGTAAGCAAAACATCGAGGACGTTTAGACCTAAAATCAAGATGAGGAAGAAGAATAATTTTGAACTGTAGCGGTCTACATAGCCACCATTCTTCTGATCGGATTTTCTTCGGAACCTTCGCCTCCGACCAAAGAAGGTATATCGGCTCAGACCGGGGGTGGGTTGTCTTCTGCGATCTTGACGAATCCGCTGATCGATTTCAGTCAAAGGAACTACCTGTAGTTGTGAATCCTAAAAACTTCTTTTATGGAAGTATTGAGGAGTTAGGGACATTCAATTTTTTTCAAGGCAAGAATTCGAAGATTCTTCCTCCTCAAAACCGTCGTCGAAACGATCACGAATTCTACTGAAAACCTTTGGATTCTCGTCGCCCCGAAGGCAAACTCCCTTTGAAATTCCTTCAGCCCATTGATCAAAAGTCATCGATTTTTCCCTCTATAACAGAATCTGTTTTACCTGTTTTTCTATTCGCCCTAAAATACTTCCTAAAATTTTCAAATAGAGAGATAGTCATCGAAGTGTGGAAGCAACTTTTTTGCCAATTGAAATACATTTGATGAAATGTAAGTAACTCATTGAAATTAGGATTAAAGATATTATTAATGGTTAAGAATGTTTTTTAAATTCGTTGTAATAAAATGACGTAAATCGTCACCTTAAAAGCAAATATCGTCTTTTATCAAAATATGCCAGAATACCTCCCAGCTCTGCTGGGGGGATGAATGGCCTACCCTCTCCCCTGGGGCCTGCCTGCGCGAAGCCGCTTCGGCGAAGGCAGGGGAGAGGGTTAGGGTGAGGGGGAAATGATCTTATCATCACCCCCACCTTAATCCTCCCCCATCCCCGCCATAATTCAGCGGGATCTTCGACAAGGGGGAGGAAAGTTTTTTAGAGAATTAGATGCCCCGCAGCTCTGCTGCGGGGTACTTCACTCAATTTATTCTGAATTAATTGAATGTAAGAAATTTCATGGTGGGATACGGGAGTCAGCGGTCAGCTAGTAGATCGATTCCAAAATACAATTACAAACCATAGACGATAGCCGCAGGCTTTAGCCTGCGAGAATGGCGCAACCTAAAGGTTGCGGCTACAAAGTTTGTTGATACGTTAATTTGGAATCGATCTACTAGCCCTACAACGACACTTGTTAATTTCTAATACAATATATTGTGTTGTAGCCACCTAAATCATACCATATGTTGTGCCAAAAGTGCTAAATGACGTTGTAGGGCTAGTCAATTAATAACCTGATTACCCTTTTTGACCGAGGGTCTCCAGAATTCCTTTAAGGTAACCAATGCTTCGACTCGCAATGGTCTGAGGATCAGGATCGAACTCGAAAACCTCGATCGAAATATAACGTTTATAGCCGTACTCCATCAGTGTCTTCAAAACGGGTGTGAATTTGGTTTCTCCAAAACCCGGACCCCTTCCGTTGGCATCGTTGACATGGACATGATAGAGATACCTTGACTCGATGGCCCAGAGGAGGGCTTCCATCAATGATTTTTCCTGGAGCGATGCGCTGCGACAGTCGAACATCATCCTGAAATTGGGGTGCCTGATCTCCTTCACCAAGCGGATGGCTTCTTCCACGGTGTTGATGAAATTGGTGCTATCCTGTGCGAGAGGTTCGATGCAGTAGATGACATTCCTTTTCTGAGCGGTCTTCAGACAGACTTCAAAGGTCTCCTTGGCACGATCCCAACTTTCAATGAGGTCCCATCCCTCTTTAATGGTTCGCTGATGCGGGGAACCGTGGACAAGGACCTTTCCTCCGATGTCTGCGCAGAAGTGGATGAGGGCTTCGATATACTCCTGGGTTCGTATGCGAATAATCTCGTCAGGATGGTTGATGGAGAGCCCTTCGGGTTTGACCAGCAGCCAATGGAGTCCGACGATCTCCACTCCACTCTGTTCGGCTGCACGGCGGATTGCCTTTCGCCTGGACAGAGTTATTTCGGTTACGGAGTCAGCCAGGGTGAAGGGGGCGATTTCAACCCCGTCATAACCCAATTGGGCCGCATAATCGAAGACTCTTTCAATCGGCCATCCCTGGAAAAGCTCATTACATATCGAAATCTTCATTGGATTCTCCTTATCCTTTCTTTCCTGTCCCGGTCTTCTCCTTTTTCTTCATCTCGATTCGTTTTTTATTCCTGACATGTTCCTGAAGAATGGAGACCATCTCTTTCTGGAAAGTGTCATAGGCGGATTTAAATTCGGCGAGGGTTTTCTGGACAGGCCCGAATTCAGCCCATTCAGAAGGCATCAATCCTCCCAGACCAAGGTCTTCTAAAATTCCCACCTCTCTAAAGATTTCTTTTAATTCAGGATTAATTTCATAAGCCTTTCTGAAATCTTCCATCTGATTCAATTGTTCCAGGATTTCCGGAGAAAAGGTTTTCGAAATCGATTCTTGGCAATCTTCCAAATTGAATTGAGACTCCTCAGCCATTCTCCTCACATTCTCCTGATGGTCTGGAAATTCAGTATGGACGAGGTTCCGAGAGGATAAAGTCCAGAACGTATCGAAGGGCTTTCGTTTAGAGGCAGGCAGGCAGTGGATGCGATCAATGACACGGAGGGCCTGTTCCCGGGTGAGACCATTATTTTTCATCAGATAGTCAACCCATCGATCTCGATTGGTTTCAGAGAAGAAAATCCACCATACCCTCCTCGCAACAAGGGTTCCGGATTTGCCGATGGCATCTTCCCAATTCTGAAGTGATTCTCTTGAAGTGACTTCTCTTAGGGCTTCAAAGATGGGTTCGTCGATCTTCTTCTGACCATGGGCATAGCGGGTTGCAGCCAAGACCTTTTCCTCGAAGGTTTTGGCCTTCGACACCCTGTCCTTGGTCCCATTTGCTTCGGAGAGTCTCACGATTCTTTCAACCGCCTTCTCACCGCCGATCTTTTCCCTCAATTCTTGGAAAGATTCCTCCAGTTTCACCTCTCTCAAATGGCTTTCGAGGCGTCCGCCCATGTTGGTCATATAGAGTTGAGTTGGCTGGATTCCTTTTCGAATCGCCACTGCCATTCCTTCCATCTCCTCCAGGATGAGCGTGGCCTCTTGACCGACGCTGAAATCGACGGTGATATTCGAACCAAATCCGAAGCCGTTGATCGTCCTCGTAATCGCCCGGGCCGCTGGGGAGGTGGCAGCGACCTTGATCACCATGTTGGGCCTCCCTCTTTCTCCATCGACCGGGCAGCCTGCCAGGAGGTATTGGTCATAGATAGAGAGGTTTTCTGATGTAAGGAAGAAAGCCTTGAAGACATCCCGGATGCTCTCATCAATCAGATGAGCAATGTTCGGGTTGAGCTGGAAACTGACGACTCCTCCTCCAGAGGTCTTTTGGAGGTTGAAGAAGATGGGACGGAAGACGTGGAGATTGTCCCACAGGGCAAGAAGCGTTGCATGGAGGGTAATTTCTTCCGCGTATTGAGAGGGTTTGGCGGACCACCGTTTAAAGTCTGGGTGGTGCTTTAACTCTCTAAGAAGTATTTCTGCAAGTCCGGGTTCATCTTGATAAGCTCTGGCCGCAAGGACAGGATTTGTGGAGACCTGTTCAAACCCTAAGTGTCTCAGCCATCTCAGCCCGAGGGCATAATCATTGCCAAACTTGCATTTTTCTTCCTTAACCATTCGGTAATAAATATTCCCTTTAATCTCCCTCTCCGCTTTTTTGAGAAAGTCGACCAGGATATTCTTATTAAAGTCCAATCCTCCTTCAACTCGGAGGGCGGTCTTTGCCGCCATGCTACTTCCCTTCTGGACTCTCTTCATTCTCGACAGCCATTTTCTTATCACAGCTTCAGCAATCGAAAGTTCCCCCTCTTTCCGTTCGAGGTTCTCCCATTCGTCAAGAACATTCAAGGTGTATTGAAGGCATTCGCCAGTTTCTCCTTCATCGAGCCATCGACTTTCAAGACCATAGAAATTGAGGGACATCTCCAATAGTGTTTCATAAGCATATTGCCGGAGATGAAGGTTTTCTCTAAACAATTCTTTTTTTGCATCATCAAAAGGTTTGGAAGTTATAAAGAGAATGTTTAGTTTTCGAATGACGCCAGAAACTATTTTCGACAGAACTCCATTCATTTCTGGAAAGAGAAGGTGGTCCGCCGCCAAACAGGTCTGTCCCATCCTGGTCAGTTGGAGGATATGGGCAACATGGTCGTCCGTGATGGGAGGCCAAGCCCCGAGTGAGAGTCTCTCTGGAAGACTCGAATTAACAAACTGATTAATGGCCTCTTGCGTCATCCCTTTCATGTTCTTTCTCCTAATCTCCCCTCCCCCCTCTTTACGAAAGAGGGGGGTAGGATTTCCCCCGTATGCGAAAAAGGGGGATTTTTAACTAATTGCCCATGACGGCTTCATTATCCTCAAACGATGAAAATAATTTCTTCCCCCTCACCCTCACCCTCTCCCCTGCCTTCGCCGAAGCGGCTTCGCGCAGGCAGGCGCCTGGGGAGAGGGAAATTTATTAGAGGCTTCAACTTATATCCCCTCCCCCTTGATGCTGGTCCTTACACATACTTGACACAGGGGGTATGAAAATCTCTCATAATAACGGTAAATTATCCCCTCCCCCTTTGATGGGGGAGGGCGAGGGTGGGGGTGGACAAAATGGCCTTCTTTCACCCTCCCCTCAATCCCCTCCCATCGAGGGAGGGGAGGGTAACAAGTTGAAAACTAATTAGATTTTTACAATCGCGGTACATAACATTGTAAAAACCTATTATCGCACCCCCTGTGTCAAGTGTGTGCTAAGACCAGCCCTTGATGGGGGAGGGGGAGCCCTGAACCATGTAAGGTTCAGGACAGTCATGCACCCTACGTGGTGCATGGGGTGGGGGTGAAATTATCTATTTTTTACCTAACCCAAGAGAATTTAAATGCTTTTCGATGTGTCTCTCAAGGAGAGACCAGTAATCCTCCTCATATTGCGTTAAGGTATGGTACAACCGCTCTCTAAAAAGGTTCTTTCCATCTTTGTCCTTTGCATTGAGCAAATATCCGTAAGTGATGTGGAGAAGTTGTCTCGAATCGTCTCGGTCCAGGAGAGTAGGGAGTTCCTGATCTTGCAGTTTTTCGAGATTCGGGATCCGGTTGATGTCTGTTGTGACATGGTAAAGCTTGGCGGCCTCTTTGAAAATAGATAAGGCAAATTGATGCATCTCTCTGTAGAGAGAAGGGTTTAGGCGAGCGATGAGCCGCATTGCCTCAAGCCAACTTGTGCCTGCGGTTTTTAAATGGAGACCTCCTTTTGCCAGTTTTCCGATGTAGGGGAAAACCGAGAATTTATCACTTCCGGAATGGATGGAAATCTTATACTTTCCATAATCCTGTGCGATGAGAACATGTTGATAGAGCTGATCTTGGAAATCCCTTAAATTGCCGCGATAGTCCACCCCCTTTTGAAATTCTCCGATGAATCGTGGTGCGAGGGAATCGATGCGAACACCTCTGTGATTCAATACAATGATAAAGAAGAGATGGCTTTTTGGAGGAGTGGGGAAGGGTGTCTCATCGATGGAGATTTCAAAATCGATGAGGGCTTGATTCCCTGATCGTTTTCGAATGAATTCATAAACTTCTTCGGTGAAGTCAATGGCCTTATGAAAGAGAAGGGCATTTCGTTTGACACTTTCTTCATCAAATAGAATGGAAATCCCCCCATGGGGGATTTTGAAAAGAAATTCTTTACTCGGGAAAAGGTGAAGTAGAACTTTTGAATCTCCTTCATCAATCTCTTCTTTGTATTTGCGGTCGATCACCTCTTTGGGAGCACGGAACGCCTCCGGGTTTAACTTCTCCGAAAGGTCGAGGGTGACCATCGAGACACCTGCATCAAGGGCGTCCTTCACCTCCTGCAGGGACTTCAGGTGATCTCCATCCGCTCCATATCCCCCTTGGTAATTCTCCTGGAAGACAGCCCATGCGGCATCCCGAATCACCTCTTTAAAATTCCTTCCCGTTTGTTTATTCTCTCGAACCGATTGTTGGGCCAGGACGGGAAGAACGTCGAATTTTTGAACAGCCCTGATGTGTCCGGGGGTGGCTACACCGAGGCGATCTCCAGTCCCAATGGTGATCGAATGTTTCCGGAGTGAGACCGGTTTTGTGTAAGGGAATAGGGTCATCAGATACTCTGTATTTTCGGAGGAGAGATCGCAGACCTTGAGGGTAGGTTTCTGTTGATAGAAACTCCCTTTAAATGGGTCCGTGAGGACAGGTCCTTTCTTTCCCATGACAACCAATTTCTTGCCCCCAGAAGTTTGGACCAATCCATACGTCAATCCGTTCATAAAACGAAAGGATCTGGGATAGATCTTTTGTAGATCGACGGGGAAGGGTTTGAGAGATTGTAAAAGGTCCTGTTCGCCCATCACATGGGTTGTTTTACTCCATTTCATATCCCTTTTCCTTTAGCATCACCGATAAGAGCGCCTTCTGGTCTTCTGTAAAAGGATAAGAAGCGCAAAGGGTATTAAATTTCTTTTTAGAGAGGACCTCTTTCGTTCGGTCTGCATCCAGATTTTTGAAGATTTCCTCAAAGGATTTAAGATGAACAAACTCTGGAATATCTCTCATCATCAGTTCAGCACCTCTACCTGCCAAGCCCCATAAATAGAGGAGTTCGGAGACAGGAGAGGCAACAACAGGATGGCAACCTCCTGGAATGGCAAAGATACTCTTCTCCCCGATCAAATAAGCCTTCATCAGATTTTTCCCGTCCATGAGCAATTGAACGCCATAAGGTCCGAATTGATCTCCTGCTCCTTTTTTCAAATTGAAACGGTGGTAATAGATCTCCTCGTGATCAGACTCTCCAGAGAGAGGTTGATCTTTATCATGTTGATGGAGAGGGGTTCCCGAGCAGAAACCTGGAGGATTGTAAGTTTCTCCAACCACGAGGTTCGAGCTAACATCCTTTGGGCTAATCAAAGAGACGACGTCCCTGCGCCAAATCCAATACCCCCTCGATACCACCTTCACCTCTTGATGGGATAGATAGTATGCAGGTTTTTCTTTAAGGGCAGGTGCCTCAAAAAAGGCGATTTCACCCTTTCCTCGAATTCCCAATTTGGTATTGCAGGGAATATAAAGGGCAGAGGCATTCGATTTCCCTGGCTCGGGCGAAAAAGGCCCACCGCTTCTTTTCCCAGAAAATTGTTTCCCATTCACCTCCGCTTCAAACTCCCCATCCTGTGGGACAAGAACGATCTCCCTCTCCTTCGTTTCTCTTGTAATATAATTAGGCCCCAGTTGATAAATTCCGAATCCCAAGAGTTCGAGAGGCACCTCTTCCCGAAGGGGGTCAAGAATCAACCCGCTCTTCACACCATCGTATCTAAGATGAGGATCGACCTCGTTCCGTTCAATCTTATCAGCATATTTTTTCATCGTCCTTTCCATTCGCAGAGCCTCCTCATCCTTCAAAACATTCCGTCGGTGAATGTGCTCGAAGTAACACTTTAGTTTTTTGAAAAAGAGGTCTGATCAAGATATCGTAATATCTCAAATCCCCCTCAATCCCCCTTTTTCAAAGGGGGAGGTATTTCTCCTCCCTTTGGCAAAGGGAGGTGGGGAGGGATTTTATGAAGGCTTTTTCAAAGCGCTAAAGTGTTACTGCTCGAATTATATCCTTAGGACTTTGGACTGTCAATTTTTTGGTTAAAGATCTACTTCTTGACTTTTCGTGCCCATCCTCATAATAATCAGACAAAAAGGTGCATCACAGATTTGGCTGAAATATCAAATCGATAGGCGGGTTTTTCCAACCCCGCCTACAAGGCGGATTATGCCAAAATTGAGACATATAGATTTAAGAGAATTCCCTTATGCGGTGACAACTGTTACTGCTTCAAGAGAGCCATTATTCGAGGAATCAAAAGCAGCGGACATTATATTGGAGGCTATCTTATTTGGTAAAAGGGAGCGTTGGTATTATTTTTTGTCCTTTGTTATAATGCCTGACCATGTGCACCTGATTATATTAGTCAGTCCATAATTGTATAGACACCGGAAACTAAATCCCTCCTCCCCGTCCGGCGCCAGAGTCCAAATCCATTACGCAGTCGCCTGCAATGTGGCTATGGACGGCGGCGCCTCCCTTTACAAAAGGGAGGAATTACCCCTCTTTGGTAAATGGTTCGACGAGACTCACCATCCTGAGCTTGTCGAAGGAGAGGGGTGAGGGGAGATTTTCTGAGCAATATGTCTACTCAATTATGGACTCCTTAGTAATTCCAAGGGATAAGAATATTTCGGAATGTATGAAGTCGATCAAAGGATTTTCAGCAAGACAGATAAACGCAGTATTTGACAGGAGGGGCTCGATCTTGCAGGGCGGTTTTTACGATTACATACTTGATAGTGAAGAGAAGGGGTTGAGTAGAATGAGATATATAGAGGACAACCCAGTGAGAAAAGGGATGGTTACGAACGCAGAAGATTATGGATATAGCTCAATGAAGTACCGGGCAGAGACTGATTTTACTAAGTTCTTCTAAGCAGGCGGGACAGGAATGTCCCGCCTATCGTTCTTTTTGTGGAGGCTGTGCCTATTAGGGTTATGGCAAAATTGTTCGACTAAGACGGGGTTAGGGTGGGCGACAATAATTGAAGAAAACAGTGGGAAACAACAGACGATGATCAGAGAAGGGGTTGCCAGATCATTAAAAGAATTTTTAAGTGTCGAAGAACTACCTTTCAATGTGCCTCCCCATCGTGAAATGGGGGACTTCTCGAGTGCGATCTGTCTTTCCCTTGCAAAAGAAAGACGCCAACCGCCGATGGAGATTGCCAAGAAGACGGCGGAACACCTCAGATCAAGTCCTCCTCCTTTTATTCGTGAGGTCACTGTCACTCCTCCCGGATATCTTAATTTCAAAGTAGATTGGTCAGCTTTGGCGGGAATTTTGATTCCCCAGATCCTTGAAAAAAGAGAGCACTTCGGACGGCCCGCTTCGGTTGAGAAAGAGAAGGTTTTCGTCGAACATACGAGCGTTAATCCCAACAAAGCCATGCATATCGGTCACCTCCGGAATGCCGTTTTGGGTGACACGACGGCAAGGGTTCTCAAGTGGCTCGGCTTTTCGACAGAGGTCTGCAATTATATTGATGATACGGGTCTTCAGGTTGTGGATGTGGTGACCGCCCTCCTTTATTTGGATCCCCCTTTCTTTACCCCGTTAGAAAGCCCCACCATTTATGGCGGGGGTGATGCAAATAAAGCCTCAGTTCCTTACAGAAAGGGTGGGGTTAAAGCCCCGTCCTTTCTAACGGGGTTAACTGAAGGGGCTCCCGATTTTAAGGCCATTTGGGCAAAGGTTCCAGAGGACCAACCCTTTGACTACTTCTGTTGGGATCTCTATGCTCGTTTCCAGAATGAGCTTGAGAATCATCCATCATTGCTTGAAAAAAGAGAAGAGGTTCTCCACAAGATCGAAGGGGGAAGCCACCCCATTTCTTATTTTGCTAAGGATTTGGCTGAAAAGATTGTTCAGGCGCATCTGGAGACGGTCGCCCAACTTTCAATTTTCTATGATCTCCTCAACTGGGAATCGGATATCATCGCCCGGGGTTTCTGGGAATCCACATTTGAACTCCTGAAAGAGAAGGGGGGCCTTCGATTTGAAACGGAGGGTCCGAATGAAGGGTGTTGGGTTGTCCCTTTTGGAGGGATTGTCGAGACCGTTGAAGGAGTGAAGAGCCTGGATAAGATTCTGGTTCGTTCAAATGGGAGCGTGACCTACACAGCAAAGGATGTTGCCTATCAACTCTGGAAGTTTGGCCTTCTGAAGAAGGACTTCTTATATAAACAGTGGGGCCTCCAAACCAACGGAAAAGCCCTCTGGACCACTGCGCGAGGTGGCGAAAGTGGTGACCGGATCCCTCAACGTTTTGGCCATGCAAAAAGTGTGATCAATGTGATTGACACCCGGCAGAGCTACCCCCAGCAGGTGGTCGGCGAGTGCCTTCGTCAAATGGGCTTTGAGAAAGAGGCAGAGCAATCGATCCATCTGGCCTATGAAGTGGTTAACCTTTCTCCTCAGGCAGCCCGACTCCTGGGAATGGAAGAGACAGATGAGAAAAAGTCCGTTGCCATGTCAGGTCGATCCGGGACTGGGGTGAAGGCGAAGGATTTCATTCAGATGATTAAACAGAAGGTGATTGAGAAGGCGGATCATCGACTGGAGGAGAATACGGCTTCTGCTTTGGCAGCGGCAGCCATCCGGTACTACTTGCTGAAATTCACCTTGGAAAGTCAGATCGTCTTCGATTTTGATGAAGCCCTGAAGACCACCGGAGATACAGGGGTGTATTTAGAATACGCCCATGCTCGGGCCTGCAGTATTTCCAGAAAGGCCGAGGAGCGCAGGATCGATGTCAACTGGAGAGAGGATTGTATTCCCACTCAATTGACCGAGACGGAAAGAGGTCTCCTGGATGACCTTTCAAAGCTCTCTTCCGTCGTCACCAGAACCGGCAAGACCCTGAGGGTTTCTCAATTAGCGGAATATGCCCTTGACCTGGCAACTTCATTTACCAACTTTTACGAGCACCCCGATCCCGGAGCAGATGTTCAGACCCCGTTTATTCATCTTCAGGATCAGAGTCTTCAAATCTTTCGACTCTCTTTGGTCAAGGCATTTCGAGAGGTGATGGCTAATATCCTCAATCTGATGGGAATGCCGACATTGGAAAGAATATAAGAAAGTTTCGAGTTCGGAGTTCAGAGTTTGGAGTTAAAATGGCAAAAAAAGCCGGACACGAGACACGGACACGCCTGCGTGCCGGAACGTACTTCGGCGTGCAGGCACGGTCACGTTATCTGGAAGGAGGATGAAGCCATGAGTCTCAGAAAGAGAATCTTACCCAGAGGTTGGTATCCTTTTGATGAAAAGGATTGTCGAAGGGAGATCGAATCCTATTTAGAAGGATGGTCACCTTCTCATTTTCCTTCAGGTGGAGGATTAGGAGGGATTGTTCCTCATGCGGGCTGGTATTTTTCTGGAAAGCTTGCTGCAAGGGTGTTCCAATCCTTGAAATCAAAAAAGAAGATCGACGTGGTCGTCCTTTACGGAGGTCATCTGGGAACAGATGATCTTCCCCGAATTGTAGTAGAGGAGGCCTGTGAGACGCCATTCGGCGACATCGATGTCCACCAGGGTTTTGGGAAGAGTTTGATGCAAAGGCTCGATCTTAAGAAGGAGAGCCCATCGAGCGGAGATAATACAATTGAGATCCAATTGGCCCTGGTTAAATACTTTTTCACGGAGGCAAAGCTTTTGGCCGTTCGATCGCCCCTTTCGTCGAAAGCCATAACGGTGGGAGAAGCAGTAGCCGAGATTGCGAAAGCAGAGGGATTTTCTATCCTTGCAATTGGATCAACCGATCTGACGCACTATGGGCCGAATTATGGATTCTTGACGAAAGGGGTTGGGCCATCTGCTGTCGAGTGGGTGAAGAAGGAGAATGATAAGGGGTTTATCGATCGGGCATTAAAGATGGATACTGCAGGGCTCCTCAAACATGCCCAGGAGAATGATAGCGCCTGCAGTGCAGGTGCGGCAGCCTCTGCGATGGCTACCTGCAAAGCCTTGGGGGCCGAGAAGGGGATACTCCTCGATTACTATACGAGTTATGATATCATGCCCGACGATAGTTTTGTGGGGTATGCAGGGATTTTGTATTAGGGCATAGAGCATAGAGCATAGAGCATAGAGCATAGAGCATAGAGCATAGAGCATAGAGCATAGAGCATAGAGCATAGAGCATAGAGCATAGAGTTCACCCCCTCCCCGCCCCTCCCCCCTCGAGGGGGAGGGAGAGGGTGGGGGGGTGCTACGCACTTTGCGGTTGGGGATTTGAGATTTGAAATTTGGGATTTAAATCCCTTCGGGTTGTATTCCCCGCCGCTTGCGGCGAGTTCGTCATTCCGGCGGAAGCCGGAATCCAGAAGACCGGACTGGATTCCGCATCAAGTGCGGAATGACAGAATTTAAAGTTTTTGATACCCCGCTGCTTGCGGCGGGGTAGTTCATTTAGGCAAAACCTCTTCTCCCATCAGGATAGTCTTTTCGATCTTCACCTCTCCATCGAAACGGAAGACCACGAGATTGGCGGGTTGATTCGGAGCGATCGTCCCGATCATATTTGGAAACAACTTTCTTCCATTTTCAGTGGCCATTTTGATGGCTGTTCTCAAATCAATTCCAGCGAATTTGATGACATCGCTGATCGCCTTTGGCATGGATAAGGTAGATCCCGCCAAAGAATCTGTTCCAACCAATCGTGTTCTTCCATCCGGTTCGACCTGGACTTCGAGGTCTGCCAGCCTATACTTTCCCGGAGGTTGAGCAGCAGCCGGCATCGCATCGGTGGAAAGCAAGACCCGTTCAGGTGTTTTTGACCTCACGATATTTTTTATTACATAATCTGGGAGATGGATTCCATCGGCGATGATGCTCGCCATCAGGCCATCCATGGCAAGTTGTTTCTGGAAGGGGTTACGATGTCGATGGAAATAGTTCCCCATTCCATTCCCCAAATGGGTAGATAACCTTGCCCCTGCTTCACAGGCAGCGTCGAGAATTTCCTCGGATGCCTCCGTGTGTCCGATCGCCACCACTACCCCACTTGAAGCCGCCTTCTTTATAAAATGAAGACTTCCTTCTTTTTCCGGGGCGAGGGTGATTAACTTAATTCTTCCCCCGCAGGCTTCCTGAAACTTTTCAAACTCATCCCATCGGGGTGGCCGAATAAACTGGGAAGGATGAACTCCTCTTGGCCCTTCCGTGGAGGAGATGTAAGGTCCTTCTAAATGAATGCCCTTGCACATCTTGGAGACAAAAGGATCATTTTCTATCGATTCTCGTAAGATTTTTAATTGGTGGAGTAGTCTCTCAAAGGAAGCCGTTATGAGGGTGGGGGAAAAGGTCGTGACCTCTGTGGCAGAAATTGCCTGGGCTGCCCTATGCACGTCATGTGGTGTAAAATTTTTTCCGTTAAAATCGACTCCAGCGAAGCCATTTACTTTAGAATCGAACAAACCCGATGCAACATATTACCAGTCTCATAATAATAATGACATTGATCAGCAAAATCCCTCCCAACCTCCCTTTTCCAAAGGGAGGAGTTACCCCTCTTTGGCAAAGAGGGGCGGGGGGAGATTTTTCAATGTCTATGTCAATTCAATTTTGAGACCCTTAATAAAGGTCAGGATCAACTTTTTCCACTCCTGATCTGTCCGTGAATGGTTCAATCCGAGAAAGTTTTTTCTCCGTCAATATGGAGAGTTACTATCTGATCATTGTCAATCAATTTTGCATAGAGGATCATTGGATTTCGACTTGACGTGGTTCGAGTCTTTCCCGAAACTTATATCCACATCCTTATTCGGTCAAGCCCCCCACCATAAGATTTCGGAAAAAGTCCAGAAATCTCTAAATCTGTACTACTAACCTTGAATTTCTTGAAATTTTGTTAAGCAAATTTTGTCAGGATTTTCCCCCTCACCCTATCCCTCTCCCCCGCCTTCGGGGGAGAGGGGAGGGTGAGGGGGTGATTTCATTGGTTCTTTTCGGTTGCGGCTACGCTGCGCTGTGTAATCCTCTTTTGAAATCTGTGTAATCAAGAGAGCGTGCAGTAGTTTTTCAGAGCTCTCTACCATAAACCTTGACAAAACAACTCTTCTATTGGTAAAGTCTCTTTCGTTCGACGATTAAAAGGCGCTAAGCGCTTAGCCTGCCTTCGCCGAAACACTTCGTGCAGCCAGGCGCTATGCGCATAGCGAAAGAGGAGGGAAAACGATGGAGATCAGGAAGATTTGCGTATTAGGTGCGGGTTTAATGGGTTCGGGAATTGCACAGGTCTCGGCAGAGGCAGGCTATGAGGTGTCCATGCGAGACATTGAGGATCGCTTTGTCCAGGGAGGGCTCAATATCATCAAAAAGAATTATGAGCGGGCCATCGGTAAAGGAAAAATGACGAAGGAGCAAGCTGAATCGATTCTGTCCAAGGTGAAAGGTACATTAGAATTAGCCGAAGCTGTGAAAGGTGCACAGATTGTCATTGAGGCCGTTATTGAGAACATGAACCTGAAGAAGCAGGTCTACGGGGAACTGGATCAACTCTGTGCCAAAGATACGATTTTGGCTACGAATACCTCTGGGCTTTCCATTACGGAAATTGCTTCCATGACAAAACGACCCGAGAAGGTCATCGGTATGCATTTCTTCAACCCTGTGCCAGTCATGAAGCTGGTGGAAATCATTAAGGGGCAATCCACTTCTGAAGAGACCTTTGCGGTCATCAAAGCGCTGTCTGAGAAATTAGGGAAGACGCCCATCACCGTGAACGAAGCGCCAGGATTTGCCGTGAATCGTATTCTGGTTCCCATGATCAATGAAGCCATTTTCGTTCTTCAGGATGGGATCGCTTCAGCTGAAGATATTGATAAGGGGATGGTGCTGGGGGCAAACCATCCCATCGGCCCATTGGCACTGGCAGACCTTGTTGGCCTAGACACCCTCTTGATGGTTCAGGACAATCTTTACAAAGAACTGGGGGACTCCAAATATCGGCCATGTCCATTGTTGCGGAAAATGGTCCGGGCTGGACAGCTGGGAAGAAAAACCGGGAAAGGGTTTTATGATTATTCCAAATAAGAAACTTTTCACCTTCTCCGGGTTTTAGGCGTTTTCTTTTAAAAACATTGACAATTATTAAACAAACTGCTAAGAATTGCTCCATTCGAAGGCTTTTTCGTTCTTAAGACAGAGGTGAGAAGTGTGAGCAGTTACGAACTCACCCAGTGGTGCCGGGATAGGTTAGCTTCCTACAAGGTTCCTACCTATATTGAATTTCGGGATATGTTGCCCAAATCGAAGGTAGGAAAAATGCTGAGACGTGAGATGAGGGAGGAAGAACGTAGGAAAGTATCCGAATGAAGGGGGGATAAAAATGAGAGTAAGAAGTTTTACCGTATATGACATCTACAAAAGGAATGCCACGCTCTTTAAAAACCGGATCGCCATCCAGTCAGAAAATCAAAAAACCACTTATGGAGAACTCTTTGATCAAGTCAACCGGGTGGCCGGTTGGCTGAATGGAAAGGGGATTCATAAAGGGGAACGGATTGCCATCTTGGCTAAAAACTATCCTCAATTTTTTTCTCTGATGGGTGGCATCGCTGCCGCAGGAGCCATCATGGTTCCTATCAATTTTCGGCTCTCGGCCGAAGAGATCGGTTACAATCTTACGAATACTGAACCCGTCATGATCGTCGTGGATCCTGATTTTGAGAAGACCATTTTGGACCTTCGATCAATTTGTCCTTCGCTGAGAGAATTTGTGACGTTTGGACCACCCAGTGGCGTTTATATTTCGTTCGATTCGCTTCTGAAGAGTCCACCTGCCGAACCAGTCGAATTAGACGGCGATGACCCTTTTGTCATCATGCACACCGCTGCCGTTCAGGGAAAACCTCGTGGAGCCGTGATCAGCCACCACAATCTTGTTTTCTGTACCATTCAAAATATCGCCATTATGGGTCTCACCCGTGAAGATGCCTATCTGAATATTCTTCCTCTATTTCACATCGCGGGGATATTCGGATCCCTGGTGATGATCCATGCAGGTGGGCGAAATGTGATGATTTCAAAATTTGATCCGAAGGTTGCGGGAAAGATGATCGACCAGGAGAAGATTACCCTCATCGGTGACTTCCCTCCCATCCTCCTACAGTTGCTCGATGAGCAGGCAAAAGGAGAGTTCACCCTCTCCCCTCTGAAACATATATTGGGTATCGATATGCAAGAGACCATCAAGAGATTTGAAGACCTTGGCCATGGTCAGTTCTGGCTGGTCTATGGTCAGACAGAAACCATGGGCTTGACCAGTGTTTGTTCGAATCGAGAAAAAGCTGGATGTGCAGGGAAACCCGGTCCCCTGGTGGATATAAAGATTGTAGATGAATTTGACCATGAGGTGGAAGCAGGGAAAGTGGGAGAGATTTTGGTTCGCAGCCCTTTGGTCTTTCATGGATACTGGGGAGAGGAAGATTTAAGCAAGCATACCTTCCGAGAAGGGTGGCACCACACAGGGGATGCCGGCCGTAAAGATGAAGAGGGTTACCTTTGGTTTGCAGGGAGAAAGGCTGAAAAGGAGCTGATCAAACCCGGTGGTGAGAATGTCTATCCCGTGGAAGTCGAAAAGGTCATTCTTGAACACCCAAGCGTCCAGGAGGTTTCGGTTATTGGAATCCCTGATCCAAAATTCGGGGAAGGGATCAAGGCCATCTGCGCCCTGAAACCAAAGGCCAAATTAACAGAACAAGAACTGATCGATTTTGTTGGAGGTCGAATCGCCCGCTATAAAAAACCAGGGTATGTCTTATTTGTTGAATCCCTACCCAAGAAAGAAGATGGTTCCATTGACAGGGCAAAAGTGAAAGAGATGTACGGGGCTGGCCCTAAAACATAGCCAAACACATTTGAAATCTCTTCAATATATTTCCCCTCCCCCCTCCGACGGGGGAGGGTCAGGGTGAGGGTGGACAACACATGTGCTCCTCCCTCCGCTTCATCCCAACCGGATGGAAGGGAAAGTTCTCATCCTTCTCCCCCAGTCGTAGTGAAATCTTTGAATAAGGTCACTTGTAAAAGTTAGGATTTGACGTTTCTGACTCCGTCAAATTTATCGGCGACTTCTTCCTGAACTCTTCGACCAGTCATTTTAGCCAAGGATGCTTGATTTGAATCGGTAATCATCAATGGTCTTTTTGCTCTTGACAAACAACTTCCGTTTTAATACATTTAATTCATCCCCAAGGGAGTTCTTGCTGCGGCAAAGTCTGGAGAATCCAGTCGGTTGAGAAGCAGGCCGACGGATACAGAGTTGAAATATTGTGGCACCGCCGGGAAACCAAGTGGTAAACGGAGAAAAAACAAACATCAACCTGACGTATCGGGAGAAACCGGTCTACTCGACTCATTTCTCATTAGAGAACGGGGGTTTGTGTTTTAAAGGGGGCAGTTGTGGAAATTGTCTGGTATGGGGTTGAACAGTTCTCAGGCTTACTCCGGAGTGGGAATATATCCTTTCTGGCTGTTCCCGTTTTGATGATCCTCATAGGACTCGTGATATACTACATCAACAAGAGGTGATAACGGCCAAGGGAAGCCATGGGTGTTAGGCCTTGAAACATGGCAGGGTTGGTGATTTTGGTATTAAGCACGGGGCAGACTTGCTTATTGAGTTTTTGGGCCGTCTTTGTCCTCGCTTCCTACCTGTTGTTTCCCAATACCGTCGCCAAAATATTTTGAAATGGGGGTGTATGTGAGGAAGAGAGAACCTATCCAGAGGGGGCATGAATGGAAGAGGGGGGCCATGACGACTGGTGATGGTAGGGGCAACCAGGCAACCCTTTTTTTGACACTTCCTGAAATGTTGTTTTTGCATTTTCGTTCTACAATGCAACCTTTCAACCCGTAATCGATGAATTTTAGTGCTTACCTTTCATGTCTGAACTCAATCGAATTATTTATGTGATTTTTTTCTTCTTGACATACAACTCCCTTTTTTGTACATTTAACCCATTCCAAAGCGAGTTCTTATCAAACTACGGCTGTGGCTACGCCAAAACCGAGGATAATGGATGCATAAGATAGTGTGAATTCCCAATGGATAAAGCGGGCCGTTAAGCAGATTACAAATAAAATAAATAAGCTTGCCAAAATCATGCACATTATAATAATGTAAGCAAGATGCAACAAACGCTTTACAGCAATGGGCATATACTTCAATAACGTAAAAAAATGGAGGATAGTATGAACGTAAAGAAATTAGCAATGAGTACCGTTTTCATCGCTTTGATAATTAGTGTAGCAAACACCGTTAGCGTGGCGGAGTCGCCGAGAATAATCAAATGCACCATCACCAACGACACAATATATAAGGCAACTGTAACGTTATTCACGTCGCCAAATAATAGCTCATACACTACTGAGCTCTATGCGTCCGGATCCTATCCTATTCCGACTGAGCGTTATTGCCCCAGAGGCCTTCAAGGTAAAATAACCTACGGGATATTCAGCGTGGATATAGTCCCGATTTGCACAGGAAACAAGGTGGAGGGATCCGCGACATCATGTCCTGATGACTGCACAAACTCTACCTGGAAAATTCAAATGATAAATAACGTGGCCCATTTCGTTAAGCAATGATGTCCCCAAAATGCACCAAATCGTCAGAACAGAAGGCTATGACGTCAAGCATGTGAATCGCATAGAAAGATGTTGAAAAATGCAGACCTGCGCAACGCAAACCTGACCAGCGCAAACCTGCAAGGGGCAAAACTGAGCGGTGCGGACCTGAGTGGAGCGGTATGGACTGACGGGTCGAAATGTGGAGCCGGTTCAATCGGGGAATGTAAAAAATAGAAATTCACCGGGAGACCGAGGTCAAAAGGTCTCCCTTTCTTTCCGTAATCCTCGTTTTTCAAAGACTGCAAAACTATTTAGTTGTAGGTGGAAGAGTCAATCTAACAGAATCTGTCAATTCAAATCTTATCTATTGCTGGACACTCTTTTATACTGTTCCCGATTTATATCAAATTTCCCTTTCACGTCCTTTAGAAATTTTAATAATATTTACGAAATAAAAAAAGACTTGACAAAAATCGATATTTGATATTTGATATATCGAATGTCAAGTTCCCTTTCCAGACTCAAATCCTTTGCTAAGCCTATTCTCAGAGATGAAGTCTATCTTTCTATCAAAGAAGCGATTCTGACAGGAGAATTGGCTCCTGGGGAAAGGATCTCCATCGGCCGCCTCCTCAAAGAGATTGGGTTCAGCCCTACACCCATTCGGGAAGCTCTCCTGAAACTGGAACAGGAGGGATTTGTCAGCCGTCTTCCGGGAGGTGGTTTCATTGTCAGCCGATTTACCCAAAAGGATATTGACCAGATCTTTGATATACGAAGCCTATTGGAGAGTTATGCCGTCGGTCTGGCGATTCAATACATTAAAAAAGAAGACATTCTCTGGCTGGAAAGGAATATTAAAGAGTCAGAACAATATATTCAAAAGAAAGAATGGAATAAAGTCAGTGCATTAAATACAGAATTTCATGACTATTTGAATGGGCTTTCAAAAAACGAAAGACTTCTTTCCATCATCAATGGACTGAGGGACCAAATCTTCCAATTCCGATCGGCGATTCTCAGAGTTCCTATGAAGGCTATGATCTCCATTGACCATCACAAAAAGATGATCCACGCCATCAAAAAGAGAGAGGTGGAACTCTTAAAAAACCTCACCCAGGAACATATCCAGATCGGAAAAGAAGTTATTTTGGCTGAGATTATGAAAGGCACCATCAAATTGTAATGTTCTGATATGATGAGACGGGATATTCCCCAAATCGATTTAACGGTTGAGGTTGCCGGGATAACGTTCAAGAATCCTGCCCTCCCCGCAGCCTCTGAATTGGTCTTTGATGGATCATCAGCCAAAAGGATCGCTGAATCTGGCGTGGGAGGAATCGTGACCAAGACATTTACTTCAGCCCCAGAATTCAGAATAAGGCTCCGACCCTATCAGTTTCCTCTGGCCCGTTTTGATTCAGCCTTTAAGAAATCCGGAAGCTTTTATTCCCTGGCCTCTCCCCACGTGGAGGAGATGGATGTCGTGATGGAAAAGAATATTCCCGAGATCGCTCAAGTTTGTAAAACAAAGGGAATTCCCCTCATTGTCAGTTTTTATGAAAAACCGAATGAAATTGCAGCCTGGAAAAAAGTGGCCAAAGGGTTTGAGAGAGCCGGAGCAAAAATGCTGGAGCTCAATTTCTCCTCGCCCACCATGAGAGGTGAACTGGAGAAGAGTTTAAAATCAAGTTTTAAGATCGTTGAGTCAGTAGCCAAGGTTTCGAACATCCCCTTCGGGGCTAAAATCAGTCCGATGATGGAACCTCTGATGGATGCTGTAAGTGGCTGGGCTCATCGGGGGATTTCTTTTGTTACCGCACACAATGCGCCGAGTGGAATCTATGTTGATGTTGAAACAGAGGTGCCCTTTGGAGCGCCTGCTATTGGAGGTTATCTCATCGGCCGTCCGTTCCTACCGGTCTCTTTGGCCAGAGTGGTTCAGATTCTAAAATCAATCGATCTCCCGGTTTTCGGAGTGGGAGGAATTTTCGACTGGAAGGATGCCCTCCAATACCTTCTCTGTGGCTGTTCCCTTATTCAAGTAGGAACGGCCGCCTATATGGAGGGAATAGGCATTTTTAAGAAAATCAATCAAGGGATTGTTCTCTGGATGAAGCGAAAAGGATATGCTTCAATCTCAGGCTTTAGAGGGAAAGTGCTTCAAAAGATCGTTCCTTCGGTCGAGTTGAAAAAGAAAGAAATAGCCCCCTATTCCCTTCCTCCGGAAACACCTTACGTTCCCAGGGTGGATAGGAAGAGATGTATCCTTTGTCAGACGTGTTGCAGAAGTTGTTTCTACCAGGTCTTTCATTTTGAAAGGAGAGAGAAGAGGATTGCTATTGAGAGGGATCGATGCTGGAGTTGTGGGTTCTGTGTTGGGATCTGTCCGAAAGAGGCCATCATTTTAGTTGATAGAGCGACCGGAAAGAAAAGGATTTGGGACGGGAAAGGGTTTGCCATGCCTTTTAATATCTGATGATAAAGGAGGTGAAAACTTTACATCAATCAATGAGGCATAGGAATAATGAATTAATCCATTTCTAGAAAGGAGAAGAAATATGGAAAAAACATTAACCGTTTTATTGATACTCATGATGTTCGGTTTAGGGATGGGGATTCAACACTCTCAGGCAAAAGAGATCACATTGAAAATGGCCACTTTTCTTCCCAAAGACGATATCAATCTTACAGCGTTGTGGGCCTATGTGGATGAGGTAAATAAGAAATCTAAAGGCGAAGTGGTCATCAAGTTTGTTGGAGGTCCAGAAGCCATCCCTGCTTTTAAGCAATTTGAAGCAGTGCGGACGGGTGTGGTCGACATGATCTTTGGATGTGAATCCTACTACGGAGGAGCGGTGACCGGTGCAGCTTACATCCATTTAAGCCGACTGACTCCCATGGAAGAGCGCAAAGTCGGCTACTACGATTTAAGACAGGATATCTTGAAGAAGCAGAATGTCATGTACCTAGGCAGACCAGAACATGGTGTCTGGTTCCATGTCTTTACCAACAAGCCTGTGAAGAGACCTCAAGAAATGGTAGGGCAGAAGATCCGCACTTCCGCCACCTATGAACCCTTTGTCAAGATGATTGGGGCTGTTCCCATTACTCTTCCCGGATCAGAAGTGTATACCGCCCTTGAACGAGGCGTCGTGGATGGTTACGCATGGTCCGTCTTGGGCAATATTTCAATGGGTTGGCCGGAGGTGTGTAAATATATTATCGAACCCAAAATCTATGCGATGAACCTTGAAACCCTCATTAATTTGGATACCTGGAACAAACTTCCGAAACCGATGCAAACTTTAATGGCAAATCTGATGATAGAAAATGAAGAAAAATATGAAAAGGTCTTTGTGGAGTTAGGTGAGAAAGAGCTTAAAGCCATGCAAGATAAAGGGATGAAGCTTATTAAATTTTCATCAGAGGATACCGAATGGTATGTTGACATGGCCTATAAGGCAGGATGGGATGAGGTGCTCAAGAAATCTCCGGAACTCGGTACAAAGTTACAGAAACTTCTAAGTCCATAATGCATTCAGATCTATCCCCACCCTCTCGCCCTCTCCCCTGAAGGGGAGAGGGCGCCGATGTCCAGAGCGCTCCGTCGCCGACCTGCCCACCGAACGAGTTCTTTAGCAGGTGGGAGCTATGGAGCATAAGCGACCAGACTTTGGCGCCGGACGGGAAGGGTGAGGGAGAACGAGAGCACAGGATAAATGATGAGAACAATAGGAGCAAAATTTGATAAGGTTCTAGTCGTTCTCTTTTGGGTAGCTGGAACGCTCTTAATGTTTGCCACGGTGGGTACTTGTATCGATGTGATCCTTCGATATTATTTCAATCGCCCGATTCATTGGATGTTAGAGATTACAGAATACATTATGCTCTACATACCTTTTCTAGGTGCTGCTTTGGTATTGAAAGAGGATGGCCATATTCGAGTCGATATTTTGATCAATCATTTTAGCGATCAAAGCAAGGCTTGGTTGAACATCATCACCTCACTGGTGGGTGGACTCGTGATGCTGACCTACAGTGTCTTTGGTGGTCAGGTTACCTTGGATTACTTTAGGAGGGGAATTCCCTCTTTGGAGTCTTTAAAAACGCCCGCGTTCCTCATATTAATGATTATCCCCATTGGAGGTTTCTTTTTTGCCATTCAATTTTTCAGACAGATGGTTGGTTATTATCAAAAATTGAAGGATTAATTCGGGAGAACGTTCAAATGGAATGGTGGTTAACCTTGTTGTTGCTCATTGGTGGAGCTGTATTCCTCATGTTTATGGGATTACCTGTGGGAATCTCTTTTCTCTTTACAAACCTCATTGGAACCATGATTTTCATGGGTGGCCTTCCCGGATTCAAATTATTAATTCTAAATATTGAAGAAAGCCTGACCTCTTTTAGCCTCCTTACCGTTCCCATGTTTATTCTGATGGGAGAGGTGATGTTTCACTCAAAAATGGCTCTTCGCGCTATTGATGCCCTTGACTACTGGATTGGCCGAGTCCCTGGAAGGTTAGGACTTTTAGCTGTTGCCGCCGGAACTATCTTCGCTGCCACAAGCGGCTCCACGCTGGCGAATACCTCCATGCTTGGCTCTGTATTAATCCCTGAGATGGAGCGCCGGGGTTATAAAAGCACCATGACCGTCGGACCGATCCTGGGAAGTGGAGCCTTGGCTATGTTAATTCCTCCCAGTATTTTGGCTGTTATTCTTGCAACACTGGTTGAGGTATCGGTGGGTGGAATGCTGATCGCTGGAATTCTTCCTGGATTAGTGCTTGCTTCCCTCTATGCCATTTATATAATTATCCGATCCTGGATCCAACCAGAGATCGCTCCCCCTTATGATATCCCACCTATTCCCCTAACGAAGAAATTGAAAGAGACAGCCGTCTATGTCTTACCCTTAGGACTGATCATCTTTCTGGTTGTAGGGATCATCTTTCTGGGCATGGCGACGCCCTCAGAAGCAGCAGCCATGGGAGCGATAGGTTCCATCCTTCTTTCTGCTGCTTATGGGCAGATGAACTGGGAGGTGTTTAAGAAATGCTTATTCGGAACGGTCAAACTCACAACTACCATGTTTATCATCATCATGGCATCGATGATCTTCAGCCAGATTCTGGCCTTCTCAGGAGCGAGTAGCGGCCTTATCCAAGCTGTTGTCAAACTCAAAATGTCCCCCATACTGGTTTTGATTAGCATGCAGGTGATTCTCCTCTTCCTCGGCTGTTTTATGGACAACCTTTCGATCGCCGTTATTGCTGTTCCAATTTATATGCCCGCGATCAAGGCTTTAGGTTTCAATCCGTTATGGGTGGCTGCCATGGTGCTCATCAACATGGACATGGGGAACCTCACCCCTCCATTTGGTCTTCAGCTCTTTGTCATGAAAGGCATGCAGCCCGATACGCCGATGGCAGATATCATCCGGTCTTCTTTTCCTTTCCTCCTTTGTGAAGCAGCGACACTCATTTTGATTATGATCTTCCCAGATATCGCCCTCTTTTTACCCGGTTTAATGCGTAAAGGGTGATAAGACGAAAGGAGATCCAATTTGTCTTTTAAAAAAATAAACCATGTCGGAATTGTGGTCAAAAACTTCCAAGAAGCATTGAATTCTTATTCTAAAGGCCTTGGAATTAAGGTTGAAAGATTTGTTGAGATTCCGGATGTCCAACTGAAAATTGGTGTCCTGAAGATGGGTGAAATCGAGATCGAACTTCTTCAATATGGAAATCCTGGGCTTCCTGTCGTCAAATCCCTCCGAGGAGATCAGGCAGGTTTGAATCATATTTGCTACGAGGTTGAGCAATTCGACGAAACGATAATGAAGATGAGGGAGAATGGATTTGAACTGGTGCAGGGCTTCCCAAGGAAAGGAGTCCACGGAAGGATTGCTTTTTTCATTCCTCCTCATTCATCCGAGGAGAGAATTGAAATTTTAGAGGTAGAAGCAAAAGATGAATAAATACTGGAAAGACCGGAAACTCTGGAACGAAAAGATAGAGACCATGTCCGAAGAGGTGATGAGAGCCCTTCAATGGAAGAGGCTCAAAAAACAGCTCCGATATGACTATGAAAATTCCATCTATTATAAAGAGAAGTTTAAGGAGGCAGGACTGACGCCAAGAGATATTCGTTCTTTTGAGGATTTCCAAAAAATTCCTCTCATGACAAAGGATGAACATCGAAAGGCTCAGCAAGAGTCGATTGAGCGCTTTGGCCATCCTTACAGTCTTATCACCTGCGCCCCAATTGAGAAGATCGTCCGAATCAGTTCTACATCAGGCACAACAGGTGTTCCTACCCTCTACACATTGACCAAACATGATGTGGATGTCCTCAACGAGATGCATGCTCGAAAATATTGGAGAGCCGGTCTAAGACCCGGCCACGTCGTTCTCCAAGCTCTTTCTCTTAGTATGTTCACAGGTGGACTTCCACTTTCAGATGGAATTCAGGCCATGGGGCTTTGTTGCGTGCCAGTGGGGATTGAGGGGGGAACAAAGAGAATCATCGATTTTCTATTGCTGACAAAACCCCAGGCCATCATCGCCACGCCTTCTTTTGGTGAATACCTGATTGAAAAGGCCCCCTCGCTGATTGGAAAAGAGGCAAAGGACTTAGGCATTCGATGGTTTTTCTGCGCGGCAGAACCGGGAGGAGGTATACCAGCCATAAGAGAAAGGCTCCGTAAGGGTTTTAATGCGAGAGTTTTCGATCATACCGGAGGAGGTCATGCCTTCCATGGCATCTGTTGTGGAGATGAGGAATATCGTGGAATGCATTTCATCTCTCCAGATCACTGCATCCTTGAGTTGATCGACCCTGAAACCAAAAAACCAGTCGAGATGGTGGACGGCGCTATCGGTGAAATGGTCTTCACCTTCATCGACTGGGAAGGGGGCCCTTTTCTCCGATATGTCTTAGGTGACATCATTCAAGTCTTTACCAAACCCTGTGAGTGCGGCTTTCCAGGAATTCGATTTAAGATTTTGGGCCGGGGAGATGACATGCTCATCGTAAAAGGTGTCAATATCTATCCCTCCGCTATTAAGGATGCCGTCGCTTGTTTTCATCCAAGGACCACGGGTGTATTGAAAATCCTCTTGGATCAGCCACCTCCTCTGGTCAAACCTCCCCTCAAATTGAAGGTGGAGTATGGATCGTGCGTGAAGGAGACAGAAAGAGACATCTTGAAAGAAGAAATTAGAAGATACATGCAGGAGAATCTAAGGGCCACTCCTGAAATCGAACTCGTGCCTCCTGATTCAATCCAAGTCGAAAAAGGCGAAACAGGGAAGGTAAAAATGATCGAAGTTTTGAAGAAGACGTGAACCCTTTTGAATAAAAATTTTTGGGAAGTTCGAATTCAATTTTGAGAGGCGGAGATGAGGTATAAGATTGGGATTGATGTCGGGGGCACGTTTACAGATTTTCTTTTGGCCCATGAGGATGGGACGACGCAGATCTATAAAGTCCTCTCTACACCGGATGATCCTTCCATCGGTCTGATGAATGGTCTTCAGGAGATGGCCAAGGATCGAAATATCTCCCTTGAAGAATTCATCAGAGATGTGGAAACCATCGTCCACGGGACCACGGTCACCACCAATGCCGTGCTCACTTACCGGGGAGCCAAGACAGGGCTTCTCACCACCAAGGGGGTGAGGGATGCCCTGGAGATGCGAAGGGGCATCCGGGAGGAACAATTCAACAACCGCTATGCCAATGTGGAGCCTTTGGTTCCGCGATACCTTCGCTACCCTGTGGAAGAGAAGCTCGACTATAAAGGCGATGTGCTGACATCCATCCGGGAGCAGGATGTGCATGATGCGGTCCAGCTTTTTACCGAGGAGGGGGTTAAGGCCATTGCCATCTGTTTTATGAACTCCTTTGCCAATCGGGCTCATGAGGAGGTGGCGGCCAAGATCATCCGGGATAAGATGCCCAACGCGTACCTTACGGTCTCGAGCACCCTCCTTCCCTCCATCCGCTTCTATGATCGGATTTCCACCACGGTGCTCAACTCCTATGTGGGGCCTATTCTGAGAAGCTACCTGATGAGTCTGCTCCGTCGTCTCAAAGAGATTGGATTCAGGGGTATCCTTCTCATCATGCAATCCAATGGGGGGGTAGTCTCCCCGGAGATTGCCGTTGACAATGCAGCAGTGACTTTGCTTTCCGGACCTGCTGGGGGTCCAGTGGCTGGCATCGCCTATACGGTTATTCAAGGATACAAAGATTGTATCACCATTGACATGGGAGGGACCAGTTTTGATGCAGCCTTGATCAAAAATCGAACGCCTCTGGTGACGACAGAGGGGGAGATCAACCATTTACGCCTGGCTCTTCCCATGCTCAACATCGTCACGATTGGTGCAGGAGGGGGATCGATCGGTTGGATCGATGAGGGAGGGCTTTTGCGCATGGGACCTCAGAGTGCAGGGGCCAAACCCGGACCCGCCTGCTACGATCTTGGAGGAGAGCTCCCCACCTGCACCGATGCTGACCTTCTTCTTGGTTATCTCGATAAAGATTATTTTGCAGGGGGAAGGATGCCTCTGAATGGGGAGAAAGCCATCCGGGCCATTAAAACCCATATCGCCGATAAATTAAAGATGGATGGCATCGAAGCCGCTGCCGGGATGTATCATGTCATCAATGTCAACATGGCTGCAGGGGTCCGTGAGGTCTCAGTCAAAAGGGGTCAGGACCCGAGGGACTTCCCTCTGGTTGTGGCTGGAGGGGCAGGTCCCAATCATGCTTGCATGATCGCCCTGGAGTTAGAAATCCCGGTGATGATCGTTCCCAAGGAGTCCTCCATCTTCTGTGCGGCAGGGATGTTGATGAGCGATCTTCAGCACAACTTTGTCCGGACCTACGCAAGCCTCCTCGAGAGAATATATCTTAAGAAGTTTCGAGATCTTTTTATTGAGATGGAAAACGAAGGGATGGCCCTGCTTAGGACCGAGCATATCCCAAAAGATCGCATCCAATTCATCTACTTCATCGATATGCGTTATGTAAAGCAGTATCATGAGGTCAATGTCGTCGTCTCAAGGGAAGAGATCTATAAAGGGAATCTGACCTTCATTGCCAAGAAGTTTCATCCCGAGCACAACCGCCTCTATGGATACTCTCTGGAGGAGGTGGGAACACCGATCGAGGTGATTAACCTCCGGCTTAAGTGCATTGGTAAGACGGACAAGCCCAAATTTCTCAAGATGAAGTATACGGGTTCCGATCCCTCCAGGGCCTTCAAGAAGAAGAGGAAGGTCTATCTTCCCACGAAGAAGCGATTTCAGATGGTTTCGGTCTTCGACGGCGATAAACTTCTTTATGGCAATAAGATCGAAGGGCCCGCCATCATCGAGCAAGTCAACACCACGGCCTTCGTCAGTCAAGAGTTCTCGGTGATCTGTGATGCCTATGGTTCCTTCACTATGTATCTTAAATCCAGAGAAAAGGAGTTCAAAGGAAGGGTGATCAAATGAAGAGAGTCAAGAAGGTACCCATCGATAAGATTCTGGTTTCGGTCCTTCAAAGGAGGTTCAAATCGATCACGGAAGAGATGGGGTTGACCCTTTTGAGGACCACCCGCTCTCCTATTCTCAATGAAGCGAGGGACTTTGTCACCGGTCTCTATGATGCGAAAGGGCGAATGCTTGAACAGACCGAGTATATCCCTGTCCTTGCCTTTGCCTTACAGCCTGTCTGCCAGTATCTCGTTGAATACTTCGGAGATGAAATCTATCCGGGAGATGTGATCCTTCATAATGATGTCTTCACTCGTGGAAATCAACTGGCAGATATTGCTGTCTTCAAGCCGATCTTCTATAAAGGAGAACTGATTTCCTGGGCAGCCTGCAAGGGTCATCAAGCCGATGTGGGAGGGGCTGTCTCAGGAGGCTACAACCCACAAGCAAGAGAGGTCTGGCAAGAAGGGCTTAGAATTACCCCAGTGAAGATCTTTGAAAAAGGGGTTTTTAGAAAAGATGTATGGAATCTCATCTTCTCCAATATCCGCTACAGCATCGTTGAAGAGGATATCCGAGCGGAGATGGGAGGCTGTGTGGTTGGAGAAAGAGGAATTCTCTCCCTGCTCGAACGTTATGGAGGGGATGTGTTCAGATCCCATATCGAGCACCTCTTCAATTCTACGGAAAAGATGATGAGAAGTGAGATTGAGGCCATTCCTGATGGAACTTATGAAGCCGAGAGCTATGTGTATTATGATGGATTCCATGAAGGTTCGCAATTTAAGATTCACCTCACGATAACGGTCAAAGGGAACGATATCCATTTCAATTATATGGGTACAGACCCTCAGACAGAAGGGTTTGTCAATGCTCCTTACGGAGCGAGTGTCTCTGCTATCATCCTCACATTTTTAATGCTGGTCAACCCTGATATGCCACACAATGATGGGATGATCCGACCCATTCACATCCATATACCAGAGGGAACATTCCTGAATGTTAAGTTTCCCGGTGCCTCCACCTTTGGCAATAGCATCACCGGTCCTCATGCCGATGCCATTCTCAAAGCCCTTTCAAAAGCCATTCCAGAGAGGGTGACGGCAGGATGGAATCGAATGCTCGCCTTTGCGATCTCTGGGAGGGATCCAAGAAAGGGAGTCCCTTATGTCGATATTCTCTTCAATGCTTTGAAGGGGGGTTCGGGGGCGACCTACGGGGTGGATGGATACGACCATATCGGATTGATCAACTGTGCCGGTGGCATTCTAGCTCAAGATCCAGAGATGTTTGAACTGACGGATCCCCATGTTCTAATAAAGCATGAGTATGTGACCGACTCTGGAGGAGCGGGTCGATGGCGGGGCGGTCTCGGTGTGGAGACAATATTCAGGATTTATGGAGAAGAGATAACGGGCGTGACCTTTGGAGACGGAGTGGATGAGGAGGCCAGAGCTTTCGGTCTATTCGGTGGCAAGGAAGGTTCATTGAACAAAATGGAATTCATTTACCCTGATGGACAAATTTACTATCCGAAATCAAAAGAGATTATTAAGGGAATTCCCTCGGGCACCATCTTTCATGAGTTCGCTGGAGGGGGTGGAGGTTATGGGGATCCCCTCCAAAGACCAGTGGAAAAGGTCTTGAAGGATGCCCGAAATGGTTTTGTATCGATTGAGAAAGCAAAGGAGGATTATGGCGTGGTGATTGATCCCCTCACCTATCAGATGAATGAAGAAGAGACGCAAAAGAGAAGAGAGCAATGGGGATCTTCTTCCAGATAGTCCCCAGTTAAAGAAAGGGCCAGACTTCGACAGCCCCGGCAATCTTCTATGTCACATCTTCCACATCGACCTTTGAGGTTCTCTTTTTCCCTTAACTGCCCCAAGATCTTCGATCCCTCCCAGATCTCCTTCAACGATTCCTTCAATAGGTTTCCTATTGAAATGGGAAATCTTCGACACGGAAAGACGCTCCCTTCGGGCATGATGCAAAGTCCATCTCTTCCGATGACGCAAGGAGCTCCTAATAATTCTGTTTCGCCTCCTCGGAAAATAACCTGGAATGCCTGATAGGGAAGAACATCATGCTCATCCGTCTTGACAGAAAAGAGTTCTAAAAGGGTCTCCACCAGTTCCTTCCACTGACCTTTCTCCAACACTTCATCCATGCTCTCTCTACCCCTGCCCAAGGGAATAAATCTTTCCAAGATCAATCCATCGACACCTAAATCCTCACAGAGACGGACGAGGGATGGGAGGCTCCTATAATTCCTCTTCATGATGGTGAACATGAGGATGATCTCAAAACCATTCTCCTTTTTGATCAAGGAGAGATTTTCGATCACCTTTGCAAAACTTCCTTCTTGGCGAATGGAGTCATGGATTTGGGCATCCGCTCCATCCAAAGAGATCTTTACCTTTCTTAATTTAGGAAAGGTTGAGAGCCTTTTCACTACTTCTTGATCAAAGACAAGGCCATTGGTGATGATCCCCAGTTCTTCGACCATCGATTTCTGATCTAAATAATCTAAAAGCGAAAATAATTCTGGTTTTAAGAGGGGCTCTCCGCCGGTGAGATGGATACAGGCCGCTCTGTTCCATTCCTTCATGGCAGCAAGAATATTGTCGGAAACCTTTTTAAGCCCGGACCAATCCAGGTCCTTGCTCTTTGAGAAGTCTTCTTGATAGCAGTGCCTGCAACGAAGATTGCAGACGTTGGTGATGTGCCATTGGATATAAAAGGGATCACTCATCGGTAGCTATAGAAGAGAATATAAATTTCGAATTTGAGGCAAAGATCTCATCACGGTTTGCTATAAGCACCAAATCTCAAGCCCTGTACCTAATATGGTGCAGGGCAGGCACCAAATAACAAATAAATTTTACATGATAAGCTTATCACCCACGCCTGCGTGCCGAAACGTCTGCCTGCACGAAGCGTTTCGACGAAGGCAGGCACTCCGGCGTGCAGGCACGAACCATGAAAATCTTCTTTTCCACCCTCCCCCTTGACGGGGGAGGGTGAGGGTGGGGGTGAGGGTGGGGGTGAACGATGAGACTTATTACCCCCCTCCCCTGTATCCCCTCCCGCCAGGGGAGGGGGGGTTATTTTCTTGGAATTTGGAATTTGGAATTCAAAATTAAATCACCTCTTTCTCGGTCTCTCACCGAGGGTTACTTTTACCTCTTCAAAATTACCTTTTCGGTATACTTTGAGGAGGATCGCATCCCCTAGTTTCTTCTCGCGGATATATCGGATTAGTTCATCATGGGTTTTCACATCGTGCTGGTCCGCCTTCACGACAATACCCCACCCACGATCACAATCATATTTCCGACTTGAACCCTCTGGTTTCCTCCTTTCATGCCAGCCTCATCCGCAGGTCCACCTTTTGCTACCTCTGCAATCATCGCTCCCCGCTCTATCTTTAACTTCAGAAACTTTGCAACTTCAGGGATGAGAGGCTGAATGGTTGCACCGATCCAGGGATGGGTCACATAACCTTTTGCAATTAATTCTGGAACTACTCGTTTGGCCGCATTGACCGGGATTGCAAAACCAATGCCCACACTTCCACCAGAAGGACTGATGATGGCACTGTTGATCCCGACGATCTCTCCATCAGAGTTGAGAAGGGGCCCTCCGGAGTTTCCTGGATTAATGGCTGCGTCGGTTTGAATAACATCTTCTATTAATGTGCCCACTTCAGAGTGGATGGTTCGACCAAGAGAGCTGATAATCCCTGTCGTCAATGTTCTCTGCAAACCGAAAGGATTTCCGATGGCAAGGACTTTCTGTCCAATTCTCAAATTTTTCGAATCTCCCATCGGGATAACCTTCAGCTTTTCTTTAGGGGCATCGATCTTGATCACAGCCAGATCGTTGTCTGGATCCGACCCAATCAATTTGGCAGGCCACTTCGACCCATCCGCTAAGGTGACCTCCAATTTTTGGGCATTGGCCACAACATGATGGTTGGTCAAGATATGGTCTTTTATATCAATCATGGAGCCGGACCCAGATCCCTGGGTTGGAAAGGCATTAAAGAAGAAGTCCATCTGGATGGCAGTACTGGTCACATTGACCACCCCATCGGCAACCTTTTCATAGACAGCGATATTATTCTTTTCATCCTCCGTGGTAGAGAAGGCCTGTTCCATACTGAAAAGCCCGATGAGAAGGACCAGGATACCAAGGGAAAGTCGCTCCATAATTTTTCTTCGAATCATTTTCTATACCCCTTCATGTCATAATTTCAAATTCCAAATCCCAAATTTCAAATCCCAAATAAATTCCAAACTCCAATGTCAAATGATCAAAACAACTCCATTTTAATTTTTTCAATCTGCAATCTGCCATCTGCTATCTGCAATTGGGCACTTTCTTATCATAAAGTCTCTTATTAATCAAACTTCACCTACCCCTATCTTATATTCTGGGAAGGCCGGATTCGTCGAACAACCCTTCGAAGAGTGGCCCGCTGAGATAACGTTCACCCGAATCAGGCAGTATTGAAACAATTGTCTTTCCCCCGAATTCATTGCTCCTTGCAAGCCTCAGGGCTACCGCGATCGCTGCACCACAGCTGACGCCCGAAAGAATGCCTTCTTCACGGGCGAGCCGTCTTGCATGTTCGATTTTAATAATATTTATTGACAACTCATTGTATGAGTTGTACATTTGCGTTATGGAAATTGTGTCGGATGCAAGCGCCTTTCTTGCAGTAGCGCTCAACGAGATAGATCGTGAGTGGGTTATTGGAAAAACTTTGGGATATAATATTATTTCACCGGAGGTCCTGCCTTACGAAATCGGGAATGCATTAATCGCTATGAGAAGAAAGGGGCGTCTCAATGATCGGGGAATCCTTCGAGCCTTCACCATCTCACAGAGAGTGCCCGTCAGATTAGTTCCAGTAGAAATACATTCTGCGATAAAAATCGCTATACGGTTTAATATATATGCCTATGATGCTTACTATTTGCAGTGTTGTTTTGAAAACAGACTACCTCTCATTAGCCTTGATAGCCACATGTGTGATGTTGCCGAAAGTCTAGGAATAAAGGTGGTGGAATAAATTATGAAGATTTACACTTACTCGCAGGCACGGGAGAAATTGGCGGATATTCTTGAAGAATCCAAGAAAGAAGAAGTTGTCATTCGTCGTCGTAAGGGCGATAGCTTTTCCATTATGCCAAAACTTCCAATTCGCCGCTCTCCCTTTGATGTAGTTGGATTGCGTAAAAGAATTACACGGAAAGAAATACTAGAGTCAATTCGTGAGTCAAGGGAGCGAACTTAATACTCCAGCCAACGGTCTATGTACGGCGCTGAGAAAAGTTTGCCCTCTCTTTCCAAAGCTAAGTAGTCCATTTCGTAAATATGGTAACGTATAAAATAACCCCGTTAAATCCCTCCCAACCTCCCTTTACAAAAGGGAGGAGAAGAATTTCCCCCCTTTATCAAAGGGGGGCGAGGGGGGATTTTTCCGGCAAAGGACCTTTCAATACAGTTCAAAATACGTGACCAAATTTATGAAACACAGTACTGAGCAAAATTCATCAATCCTACCCCATACAGCTCCTTGGGGACGGCGTTGCAGTCATCCTGAGGACAACGCCAGGAGGATCTCCTTGAAATTCTTCGCTTCACTCAGAATAACCCTTTAGGCCTGATTGATTCGTCGCATCGCTCCTTGCAATGATACTCTATTACCTCTTGAACATTTTTATCTCCCGCCTTCAATTTATCTCTCCTTTCTCTTATTACTTGGAGCACATTATAGTTTACATCAACCCCAGCAAGTCATTGCGAGGAGTCCTACTCGTGGGACAACGGAGCAATCACACCCCCTCCCAACCCTCCCCCCTCGAGGGGGAGGGAAAGGGTGGGGGGGGATTGCCACGCCCTTCGGGCTCGCAATGACAGACTCTGAACTTTGGAAATGTAAACTATTTCATGCTCCCCCAAATAATAAGGTAAATGAATTAATATATATAGATCCCCTCACCCACCCCCCCCTCAGGAGACTGTATCATGATAGAGGGGAACGCAATGTTTGTCATTCTGACATTTCGACACAGCCTTCAGGGGGGAAGGGCAAGGGTGGGATAGGAAATTTTTAATTAGACAGTTGACAACTGTCCTGTCTTTTTGAGATATTATAGTTCCTATTTTGAGAGGGGGAAAAAGAAGTATGAATTTCGATTTGACCGAAGAACAGAAAGGGATTCAAAAGGCGGCTGATGAGTTTGCCAAGGGAGAATTTGATAAAGAGGTTGCTTTAGATCTTGAACGAAACCATCAATTCCCTTTAATCATCCTAAAGAAGGCCTGCCAGCTTGGATTTATCGGAATTCATTATCCCGAGGCGTACGGAGGCCAAGGATATGGAATCCTTGAAAATGCTTTGATCGTTGAAGCCTTCTGCAGAAGGGATTCAGGGATTGGAATTTGCTTGGGCATTGCCACCTTCTCCTCAGAGATCATTCTGAGATTTGGAAACGATGCTCAGAAGAAAAAATATCTACTCCCCCTCACACGGGGAGAGGCCATCTCTGCTGGCGCTTTTACCGAACCGGATCATGGAAGCGATATCACCGAGGTCCGGACGACGGCTGTCCAAGACGGGAATGGATATCTGATCAATGGCGTAAAAACTTTCATCTCGAATGGAACCATCGCCAATTTTGTCATCGTCCTCTGCCAAAGCGACACAGAAGTCAAGCCGAGTTATCGAGGCATGTCCACCTTCATTGTCGAAAAGGGGAGTAAGGGATTTGAAGTGAGTGAACTCGGAGAGAAGATGGGCATCAAGATGACTTCGACCACAGAAATGTCTTTTGATCAAGTGCGGGTTCCTGAGGCGAATCTCATTGGAAATCTCAACAAAGGTTTTTATCAAGTCATAGAATTTTTTGATGAGAGCAGGGTGATGGTGGCCGCCCAGGCCTTGGGGATTGCTCAAGGAGCATTTGATCGGGCCCTCGATTATGGTAAGAAAAGGGAACAGTTTGGCCAGAAGTTAGTGGAATTTCAGGTGACCCAACACAAATTGGCGGATATGGCGACCATGATTGAAGCGGCCAGGTGTTTGGTCTATAAGGCGGGTTGGAATTTTGACCAGGGGAGGATTGAACCAAAATGGACCTCCATGGCCAAGATGTATGCGGGGAGGGTGGCCGTGGAAGTGGCCCAGGAGGCCATTCAGATCCATGGTGGTTACGGTTATATGTTAGAATACGAAGTGGAACGATTTTATCGGGATGCAAGAATCACTGAAATTTATGAGGGGACACGAGAGATTCAAAAAAATACGATCGCCAGTGCAGTGATCGGAAAGAGAGGATAGGAGAGGGATATGAGAAAAGTGGCTGTTATCGGAATTGGTCATGGGAAATTTGGAGTCAGATCGGATGCTTCGTTGCGGGAACTCGCCTTCGAAGCGGTTAAGGCCTGTCTCGATGATGCAGGCATTTCCCTCAAAGAAGTGGACAGCATGGTGACGGGTATTGCTGGAGATGAATTCGCCTTTAGCATTCAACCCTCTGCCCAGGTCCATGACTACATCGGTTTTCATCCCAAGCCCAATTTTCGTGTTGAGGGTGCCTGCGCAACAGGAAGCGTCGCCTTAAGGACTGGATGGATGAATATCGTCTCTGGACTGGCCGATGTGGTTTTGGTCGTCGGTGTAGAGAAGATGACTGAAGTGGCAACCAGCATGGCCACCGAAATCATGGGAAGGGCAGGGGATGCCATCTGGGAATATCCTTTTGGAACGACCTTTCCGGGTTACTATGCGATGATTGCAAATGCCCACATGGCTGAATTTGGAACCACTCAAGAACAGTTGGCCATGGTATCGGTGAAGAACCATTATTATGGCAGCCTTAACCCCTATGCGCAGATGCAAAAGGCAATTGATCTACAAAAAGCGTTGACTTCCTTTACGGTTGCTTATCCATTAAAACTTTACGATTGCAGTCTGATCACAGATGGCGCTGCCGCTGTCCTCCTTGCTTCTGAGGAAAGGACAAAAGCAATATCGAAAAAACCCGTCTGGGTCGCAGGACTCGGCCTCGCTACTGATGCAATGAGACTCGGTGATAGGGAAAAGTTAACCTCTCTCTTGGCGACTCGCGAGGCGGCCAAGACCGCTTACAAAATGGCGGGGGTAGGGCCAGCGGATATTGACGTCGCTACGGTTCATGATTGTTTCACGATTGCAGAGATTGTGGCTTATGAAGATCTCGGTTTCTGTGAAAGAGGAGAAGGAGGGAGGCTGATCGAAGCGAAAGAGACCTATGTGGGTGGGAGAATCCCAGTCAATGTGGATGGAGGATTGAAATCGAAAGGTCATCCCCTTGGAGCAACAGGTGTTTCAATGGCTATTGAAATCACAAAACAGTTGAGAGGGGAGGCGGGTGAGAGACAGGTAAAGAATCCAGAAATCGGCCTCACCCACAATGTTGGAGGATCTGGGCAGATAGCTTTAATTCATATCTTCAGGAGGGGATAACATGGATTTTAAAAATTTTTCTCTCAATATCAGCCAGACGAAGGTTGCTCGATTTGTAGATGAATTGGCTGCAGGAAGGATCATGGCGACCGTTTGTAAGAAATGCGGGAAGAAATATTATCCCCCTCTGGCTGACTGTTCAAATTGCATGCAGAGTGACATGGAGTGGAAGCAAATTAATAATGAAGGAACTTTAGTGACCTTCACAAAGATTCATGTCCCACCAGAGCACTTCGCCGTCCGGCAGCCTCTCATGCCATTTTCAAGCGTTCAATTTGAGCCCTGTCCCATTGGACTTGTAGAAGTAGAGGGTGGATTGAAGATTATGGGATGGATACCCAAGGTGGATGTGAAAAAGATCAAAGTTGGGATGAAGATGAAGGCTTCGTCCTTTACTCTCCCCGACGGCAAGATCACAATCATATTAGAACCAATATGATTGAGTGTTGAGTTTGGAGTAGGGAGTTCGGAGTCGGAAATCTAAACAAAGATATTTGGTATCAATTTAGCCTTTTGAAAAATGAATTTCAAAAGCCAAAAAAATTAAAAGAACCACTATAAAATCCCCCTCAATCCCCCTTTTTCAAAGGGGGAAACTAATATCTCCTCCCTTTGGAAAATGGTTCGGCATGCTCACCATCCTGAGCCTGTCGAAGGAGGGAGGCAGGGAGGGATTTTCAGAGCGCTAAAGTATTACGATATTTGAAATTTTATGACTCCCCTTAAGTCATTCCTGCGGAAGCAGAGCTTGCCCCGCACTTGATGCGGGGAATCCATGATCCTTAATTACTGGTTCCCTGTTTTCACAGGGACAAGTCTGGATTCCCGTCTTCACGGGAATGACAAAATATTTTAACCCGTAAAATGTTACAAAGAAATTCTCAAATTTAAAGTGAAAGGATCTACGCCTCGTCCGGGACTTCGCCCGGAAGAGGTGGCCCCTTCGGGGCAATCTTCAAATAACCCTTATTAACCTCCCCCTTTGGCAAAGGGAAGGTGTGAAAAAATCGAGCAGATGGTTCAAACGGAAAGGACGAGTGGATTGGAGAAGCTTTAGACCTGCCTGCGCGTAGCCGCTTCGGCGAAGGCAGGGCGCAACCTTTGGAAATTGAACCACTGTGCCGTAAGCTCGCTTAACCACATATCTTTATCAAAATATGCCACAATACCCCCCAGCTCTGCTGGGGGGGATGAATGGCCTACCCTCTCCCCTGGGGCCTGCCTGCGCGAAGCCGCTTCGGCGAAGGCAGGGGAGAGGGTTAGGGTGAGGGGGAAATGATCTTATCATCACCCCCACCCCCACCTTAATCCTCCCCCATCCCCGCCATAATTCAGCGGGATCTTCGACAAGGGGGAGGAAAGTTTTTTAGAGAATTAGATGCCCCGCAGCTCTGCTGCGGGGTACTTCACTACCGTGGCGGGTGATCCTTAACCTCAACGAGCGCATTCTAAAGCTTTGGAGATCCACTCGTCCTTTCGGGACAAAGGTTGACGGAAGCAATTTTTTCACAGCTTCAGGGGGGCGAGGGGGGATTCAGAGAGTTCTTCTCTCTCCTGGACAATATCGAGTGCAGTGATCACAGTGATAGTGGATAAAAAATTGTAAATACTGCATGTGTCGGAAAAAACGTGGAGACTTGATCATCTCCAACCGCTCATCCAGGGAAGGCTTCTCGGCCATCTCCATGAAGAACCGCATAAAGTTCCCCACATCATTTGGCTGGCTCACCTTCACACATCGATGACTTAATACCCGACCTTCCACTGTAAAGGCTTTCCCTGGGCAGGTTGATCGACAGTCGTATCCACATGTGCTGCATGGATCATACCCATTCATGGGAGGGTCTGATTCGAGGTCCAGGCTGTTGAGGAGTCCGAGGAACATGACCCGAGGTCCAAATTCTCGGGTCAAGGCCAGTGTGTTTTTCCCCCATACAGCCAATCCACTCTGCACTGCTGCATGTCGGAGTGACACGCTCCCGATAGGAGAACGAAAAGTTTCCTCATTGATTTCGAATGGCCGATGGGCCTGCACAAGGAAACATTCCCCACCATATTCACGTTCCATAAACCTCCCGAGATGATAGGCGGCCGTATTGCCAGCCGATTCCACACTGTATAAAAAAGATGGCATCTTACTCCAAGTATTTTCCTCATAGCGATAGGCTCCTGCAAGAGGGCTAAAAGCAAGGACGACAATGGACTTGGCTGAAGGGAGGTAGCGATGTGGATTCGGGGACCGCGGACTATCATAATCTTTAAGATTCAAAAAGCCGATGAGGTCAGCCCCGAGTTCTTTCGCCTTATTTCGGATCACTTCTTTCATCGTTGGTCTACCTCACATTGCTAAGGAGTCCATAATTGATTAGACATATTCTTCCAAAAATCTCCCCTCCCCTCGGTGGGAGGGGATTCACCCTGTTAGATAGTAGATTTTTTGAATAACAGGGCTGAATAGAAAATCTTATCTAACAGGGTGAAGGGGAGGGGGGACCAAAGGGTCTTCATCTTGTCCACCCCCACCCTCGCCCTCCCCCATCGAAGGGGGAGGGGATTATTGAGGAGATTTGAAATATCTTTTGTTAATCATTACCGTCTATACAATTATGGATTAGTAACTCACCAGTTAACAATAATTCCCAAAAGGCTGGCAGGTGTGCTGAAAAACTTTTACACCTGACGGCCTTTTCAGTGCAACATCTGTGTTAAGATAACCATCTCTTTCTCCTGCGGTAGTGCTTCACCTCTCGATAGCTTTTCCGTTTACCGACCTGACTGAGGCCGAGATAAAACTCCTTGATATCCTCGTTCTCCTTTAATTTCGGAGACGGGCCGTCCAAGACGACCCGTCCATTCTCCATGATGTAGCCATAGTCAGATGTAGAAAGAGCAATTTTTGCATTCTGCTCTACCAGAAGAATCGATGTCTTTTCCTCCCGATTCATCTTTCTGATCACTTCAAAAATATCTCTGACGAGAAGGGGACTGAGCCCAAGAGAGGGTTCGTCGAGAAGCATCACCTTTGGATGGGACATCAGGGCACGACCCATGACCAGCATCTGTCTTTCTCCGCCGGAGAGATAGCCACTCACATGTCCTCTGAGATCTTTGAGCCTCGGGAAGTAGTGGTAGACCAATTCAAGGTCTTTAAGAATTTCCTCTTTATCGTTTCGGGCGTAAGCTCCTACCCAGAGATTCTCTTCAACAGATAGATGTTCGAACAGGCGGCGGCCCTCCATCACCTGGACAATTCCCATCTGAACAATTTCTTCCGGGGCTTTCCCATCGATCCTCATCCCATCAAATTCAATGCTTCCATCCGTGACTTCACCTAATTCTGTATAGAGAACTCCGGAGATGGCCTTCAAGGTAGTTGTCTTCCCTGCGCCATTGGCGCCCAATAAAGAAATGATCTTCCCGTCAGGCACCTCAAGAGAGACCCCTTTTAGAACCAGGATCACGTCGCTGTAAATGACTTCGATGTTGTTAAGCTTCAGCATCTTACCTCAAATTATGTGAATTCAGGAATTTAGGGATTGCGAATTGAAAATCCTCTAATCTCTCAATTCCCAAATCTCCTAATTCCGCAATTCCTGAATCCCTTAATTCCTAAATTTATCAAAATATGCCAGAATACCCCCCAGCTCTGCTGGGGGGATGAATGGCCTACCCTCTCCCCTGGGGGGAGAGGGTTAGGGTGAGGGGGAAATGATCTAATCATCACCCCCACCTTAATCCTCCCCCATCAAGGGGGAGGAAAGTTTTTTAGAGAATTAGATGCCCCGCAGCTCTGCTGCGGGGTACTTCACTTTTTCGGTGCGGGCGCAATAAACTCCAGCGTCGTTGTGACCACCATCCCGGAGTCAGCACCACTGGCCTTAATGGTATAGACTCCCGGAGGAATGGGATTGAGCGTCTTTGGATCAGGAGCCAAAATCGGAGTCCATCCCACTCGAAAGATGGTATTTAATTTAGCTGTGGCAGGCACATCTCCTTTGAAATTGCCTGCATCATCTGCCTCACCATAAGCGATCCCAACATCCTCTCCAGGTTTTACCCCTTTCATCTCCACACCTGGAGGAAGGACCATATCTACAACCACCATTTCCTTTGGGGACCATCCCGTCCCAGTAAACACGATAGGGACTGTCAAAATGTCAGGAAACTTTAATTCTACTTGCGTAGGAGTGACGGCAACCGTGGCTTTTGGCTTTGGAGGTGGAAAAAGAGTACTGCAGGCCACGAAAGTCAAAACGAGCATTAAGAGACTGAGAACAATGATTATCTTTCTGAAGGAGTTCATCGATTTTCCCCCTTTCTTGAGATTTCTGAAAGATTCCGGAAATCTCTGATTACATAGATTATGAAACGATTACACAGATATGAAATGTGTCGGATAGAAAGAAAATCTGCTTAATGATTTTTTTTAATCTGTGTAATCAAGAACGCGTAGAGCAGTTTTTCAGAGCTCTCCTCTTTTTAAAATTTGTGAAGAGATACAGCATCAGGAGCTTTTATCCAATCCGATATGGAAACAACCTTCCCTCCCTGGACCTGATAGAATTTGAGCTCCCAACTGCCCCGACGGGAGGTGGGGCTGTAGGCACAAGGTCCTTGGAGTCCAGCCCTCTGTACACCTGTCAGTTTTTGGTAGGTTTGGTAAATGACTTCTCCATCCAACTTTTTATAACCTACTTCTTTTAAAGCGATCTTAAGTGCGGCTTCGAGTGTCATTGCCCAAGCCATCCCGATGGTATAGACTTCATTCATATCCTCCAATTTTCCACGGCCATACTTCGTCCAAAGATTGGCGAGGGGATGTTTCCTCGCATCATCTCCACGGAGATAGTAAGAGCCGATCACTGTTCCTTCCAGGGCTTCAGGATGGAGTCGGGTACCGAGGGAGGTAGGACCCCAATAGTCACAGAAGAACTGGATAGTTTTGGTTAAACCCAATTTATGGGCATCCCGAATCACATTCGTCGGTGTAGGATCAACTCCGCCGACGAATATATAATTGACCTCTGCTTTCGCCAATCGTGCGAGATAAACAGTATGGTCCAGTGATCCCGCCGGGAAAAACTCAGGCGGAGCCATAGCCACCCCCATCTTCTCAGCGTACTCTTTTCCGCCTCGGAGAGGTTCCTTGCCATAAGCGCTATCCCAGGAGATGAAACCGAGTTTGGGCATTCCTGTTTTCCCCTTCTTCTTCCAATCTCCAAGGAGCCAGTCAACGGTGGCGGCAAAAGCGTCCTGGTAGGTCGGACCCCAAGCAAAGATCCTACCAAGATTAGCTTGAAATTCACCATCTCCAGGAACGAGTTGAACTAACTTATCTTTTGTCGCCAATGGAGCAACGGCTTTGCCGATAGGGGTGCCGATGGCATTGACCACCAGAAGTTTCGGCTCTGCTCGGTAGCGTTTGTAGGCAGAAACCCCTCTTGCCACATCATATCGAGTATCCACTCCAATGAACTTTATCTTCACTCCATCCACACCGCCTCTTGAATTTAAATCCTTAATATAGTCCTCACACCCCATATCTGCTGGGACATTGAGGCCTGCGATCGCTGCGGTGTAATCCGCAAGACTCAGATAAGTCACTTCCTTTTCTGCCGCGCCACTCTGGATCACTCCCATTGCAAAAAGGAAAGTAAAAATTAGGACCCCACACAATATCTTTCTCATCATAGCCTCCTTTCTTTTAAAAAGGGTTTAAGGGTTCGAGGGTTCTAGTTTTTGCCTTTCTATTTGACCAGTTGAACCCTTGACCTCTGGGACCCTGCCAATTTATCCAATTAATAATTAAATGTATTTTCACCTCCTTTCCAGATTCCGCCCCCAACCCCTTTTTTCAATAGGGAGGTGAGGGGGGATTAATGTGAAAATGGATAGAGCCGATAAGAAGCCTTAAAGATTTCCCAACGATGGGCGAGTCCTCTTGGCTCAAAGATTAAGAAGATAATAAGAACTATGCCAAATACTGAGACGCTCATGGAAGCTGCCGGATGGATCCCTATCCAAGGAAAGACGGCTGCCAACAATGGAGCCGCAAACATTACTCCCTCCTCCAGAAGGCGAAGGAAAATGACACCGAAAAAGACTCCCGGGATACTCCCCCCACCTCCAACGATGAGCATTCCAATGTAATTCAGAGCATGAAGCAGTGTAAATTGTTCAGGGTGAACCACTTGAATCCAGTGGGCCCATAAAGAACCAGCGATTCCCGCATAGAAGCAGGAGATGAAAAAAGCAAGTAGTTTATAACGATAGAGTTCAATCCCCATCACCTCAGCTGCCAAATCGTTATCGCGGATGGCCACGAAAGCCCTGCCTACACGAGTCCGGACCATATTCCGGGCACCATAGGTCATCAGGAGCATAACAGTCACGATGATATAATAAATTCTCTCATCACTGTCGAAAGCAAAACTTCCAATCTGAGGGGCAGGGGGATGGAGGCCTTGAGTCTTTCCTGTGATATCAAGGTGAGGGATCAGCCACATCACTACAAAATGAATGGCGATCGTGGCCATGGCAAGATAAAAACCTTTGATCCGGAGTGAAGGGGCACCGCCCCCCAATCCAATAAACCCTGCAACGATTCCTGAAATGGGCAGAGCTAAAAAGAAGGAGAGGCCCAACTTTGCAGTCAGGATAGCTGAAGTATAAGCGCCGATAGCCATGAAGGCAGCTTGCCCAAAAGAAATCTGGCCACAGTAACCGCTGACGATCTGGAGCCCGAGAACAATAATGATGCTAATACAGAGATTATTGATTAGGCTGATGAAATAATAAGATCCAAAGAGGGGGAAGGCGTAAAGAAGAATGAGCGCTCCGATCAAAAGCCCCCAATGCCTTTTAATTCTTAAGATGGCCATGTCCTGGCTATAATGTTCATCGAAAGTTCCACAAGGCCTCATGCCAACCTCTCATTGCAAAATGTAAATTGTAAATTTCAAAATTAACAATAATGTCTATTCAAAATTTGCATTGGTAATTTTGCAATTTGCAATTTTCAATGATGTTTACTTTTATACTCTTTCTATTCTTTTCAACCCGAAAAGACCAAAAGGCTTTATCAGCAAAACAATAAGAAGCAGCGCATAGGCTGCCATATCTTTGAGACCGCCTCCGACCAGAGGATCGAGATAACCTGCGAAGAGATTCTCGAGTACTCCGAGTATGAGTCCAGCCACAAGGGCGCCCGGTAAAGAATCCAGCCCTCCAAAGAGGGCAACGATCAATCCTTTAATTCCAATATAGGGAAGGGGAAAATGGATATCCATGACATAGGCCGTCCCCATGCCAGCCACCGAGGCCACAATCGCAGAGATGATCCAGATGAGAGAGAAAATCTTCCTGACATTGATTCCTGTACTCTGGGAGAGTTGATGGTCCTCTGCTGTTGCGCGCATCCCCAATCCTGTCTTGGTAAATCGAAAGAAGAGGGCTAAGAGGAGAAAAACTAATAGGACCACACCAAAACTGATCAACTGCACGAACCGAATGGGGACACCCACCATTTGGAACTCCCCGATGGATAAAAGAGTGGCATAGGTTTTCGATTCTCCCTTAAGGATCAGTTGAAACACCCCGTCTAAAGCCATAAAGATGGCAAAAGTCATCAAAAAGGCGGAGATCAATGGCTGACCGATCAAAGGCCGAAGGGTAATGCGCTCCACGAGCCACCCCATGACGGTAGAACAAACCAGTGCCATCAGGATGCTGATTGGAAGGGGAAGATGTAGACCTACCAGACCGATCCAGAAGAAGAGACCTCCGAAAGCCAATAGTTGGCCATGGGCCAGGCTGACGACACGGGTCGATTTATAGACCAGTACGATCCCTGCTGCCACCAAGGCATAGAGGCCGCCAATCATCAATCCTGGAATGGCGAGTTGAAGGAATTCCTTCACCGGATCTCCTCCTCCACCTGATTGATCTGGATCGCTGTCTTCATCACTGCTTTTCTTCCGTCCCGATAGGTAATGGAGGCTTCCACATTATACTCCCGATCTTTTGCATAAAGCGCTATGATTAAATCGCTATAACGGCTTTCAACGAATGTTCTCCTCAATTTTCTGGTTCGTGTCAGTTCTGCTTCATCCGCATCGAATTCCTTATGAAGGTTGACGAATCTCCTGATCCTGGACCACTCCGGAAGAAACTTGTTGATCCTTTGGACATCCTTTTTGACCAATTCAATAACTTCTGATTTCTGAGACAGGTCGGTGAAGGTTGTGTAGGGGATACGATTGGCTTCAGCCCACCGACCGACATTCTCTAGATCGATGTTGATGATGGCCGTGACATAATCTTTATCCTCGCCTCCGATCACCAGGGCATCCTTGATATAAGGACAGAACCTCAACCGAATCTCAGCAAATTGGGGCGAAAATTTTCGACCCCCCTTTAATTCTTTCAGGTCCTCCATGCGATCGATGACGACGAGATGGCGATCATCGTCGATATAGCCAAAATCGCCAGTATAATACCAGCCATCGCGAATTTTCTCCTGAGTAGCTTCAGGATTTTTGTAGTATCCTGAAAAGATGTTCTCACCTTTCACCAATATTTCACCCTCAGGAGAGAGACGGACCTCCACTCCTGGCATGGGGGGGCCGCACGTTTCATATTTGATCTCGCCATCCAGATGGATCGTGACCAATCCTTGTTCTGATCCACCAAAGAGCTGCTTGATGTTTACACCGATCGCCTGAAAATAGTTGAGGATATCGGGGCTGACCGCACTTCCTGCGGTATAGGCACATCGAATCCGGGAAAGACCCACCCGATCCCTGAGGGCCCGAAAAAGGACCCAATGGGCAAATTGATGAAGAAATTTCCACAAGATACCCGAACTTTTTTTAGCCAAACGATATTCAGCCGTTTTATAACCGATGGGCAAGAAGAGATGATAAACCCATCTTCTCAAGGCTGAGGTGTCGGTGATCTTCGCCTGAACCATTCGATTGATGTTCTCCCATAATCGGGGAGCGAAGAAGAGGATGGTGGGGCCGATCTCTCGGATATTCTCCTGGACGGTCTCCGGTTCTTCAGGGAAATTGACCTCCATCCCTGAGACCAGTTGGCCGGCAACGCCAACAGCCTGCTCGGTGATCCATGCGGGATGGAGAAAAGAGACATATCGATCCTGATCAGACCAATGATCCACATCACGCCAAGCCTGGGCAATAGCAACAAGTCCCCTCTCTAGAATCATGGCTCCCTTGGGCAAGCCTGTCGTTCCGGAGGTATAGGAGAGGAGCGCAACTTCGTCCCCCTTTCCCTTCTCAACATTCTCCTCAAAAAGACCGGGGTGATCCCTTTCATAGGATTGACCCAGTTCAACCACTTCAGAAAAGTTGATCAAGATCGAATCGTCATAATTCCATAATCCTTTCGGGTCCCAATAGATCACTTTTTTAAGGAGGGGAAGGTCTTCTTTGATTTGGAGCAGTTTATCCACCTGCTCTTGGTCATGGGCCACGACAAATTTGGAATCCGAGTCCCTCACAAAGAATTTGACTTCAGGGGGCGTGCAGTCCGTATAAATGTCGACGGCTGTACCGCCAGCTGCCTGGACCCCCAATTCAGCCCAGAAGATTTCGGGCTTATTCTCTCCCAGAATCGCAACCTTATCTCCCCTCTCCATTCCGAGCGAAAGAAGGCCGAGGGAGAAATATTTTACCTTTTCGTAATAATCCTTCCAGGTAAACCGCTGCCAGATGCCACGGTCCTTCACCCTCATGGCAATCTTTCGGTCGCCATATTTTTCAGCATTCTTTCTTAGAAACTTGGGAAGGGTGTCCTCAGGCATAATGAACTTTGTTCCAATGTAAAATGCAAAATGTAAATTGAAAAATTCAAAATTTCTTGGTCTTAATTTTCAATTTTCAATGATTATTTCCGGCTTCTTCTTCTCCAAGATAGGCCCGGATCACTAATGGGTTTTGCCTGATCTCCTCCGGATTTCCTTCGGCAATCTTCTTTCCGAAGTCGAGGACGACCAACCTCTCTGCAATATCCATCACCACCTCCATGTCATGCTCCACTAACACGATGGGGATATGCTTCAATTCATGGATATCGATAATGAATCGGGCCATGTCCTCTTTCTCCTCGAGGTTCATTCCAGCCATGGGTTCATCAAGGAGTAGAATTTTAGGTTCCAAGGCAAGCGCCCTTCCCAATTCAACCCGCTTTCGCACGCCATAAGGAAGGAGACCCACCACCCTCTTTCGGTACGGTTCCATTTCAAGAAGGTCGATAATGTCTTCTACGACTTCTCGGTGTCGGATCTCTTCTCTGCGGGCGGGACCGAAGTATATGGCACCGGCCAAAGCCCCTCGTTTCAAATGGAGATGTCTGGCTGCCATGAGATTGTCCAAGACGGAAAGTCCTGTGAAGAGCTCAATGTTCTGGAAGGTTCTTCCAATGCCTAAACGGGCAATTTGGTGAGGCGGAAGGTGGTAGATTTTTTTATCTTCAAAGACCATCTGCCCTTTTTGAGGCCGATAAAATCCATTGATGCAATTGAGGATGCTGGTTTTCCCCGCTCCGTTGGGGCCAATGACGGCCAGCATCTCTCCCTCTCTCACATCAAAACTGACGCCTGAGAGGGCAGAGACACCTCCAAAATTCAACCAGATATCTTCGACCTTCAACTGCGCAGAATTTCTTTTAGTCATTTTGAAAGGGGTGGGAAAGAATAGCTAATATTATTAGAAGGGATCTCCTTTGTCAATATAACAAAATTCCTAAAAAAAATCTTGATGAATTCTTTGGCTAACCCGTCGTTGGTAGCCTACCTACCTCTCCGTAGGGAGGGAAAACCTCCGTATCGCGATAGGGAAGTACGCGCCATAGCGGGATTGTTCTGCTATCTTAAACCTAACCAAACATATTTGAAATTTTTCAAATTTAATCCCCTCCCCCTTGATGGGGGAGGGTGAGGGTGGGGGTGAACAAGAGAATTTGGTCCCCCCTCCCCTTAATCCCCTCCCACGAGGGGAGGGGAGATTTTCGGGCGATAATTTCTTAATGTTAGAGATAAATTCTCAGACTTAAACATGTAAGAATCTACGCCTCGTCCGGGACTTCGCCCGGAAGAGGTGGCCCCTTCGGGGCAATCTTCAAATGACCCTTATTAACCTCCCCCTTTGGCAAAGGGGGATTCAGGGGGATTTCCCTGATCTTAAATCCCCCCTCGCCCCCCTTTTCTAAAGGGGGGATAATGGGATTAAAGACATATCGACAATTTTTTGTCGATGTTAATTTACTAAGCGCCTAAATTGAGCGATTCTTAATGTTATTAAAGATAAACACTTCTGGATTCCCGTTTTCACGGGAATGACATCTTCATTCATTGGGTGGTAGTCGTCATTCCTGCGGAAGCAGGAATCCAGCATCTTTGATTCAATTAATGACGAAAAATCGCTCAATTTAGGTTAAAGAAAACTCTGAAAAACTACTACAAGTTCTCTTAATTACCTGAAAATAACACCGATAATCTCCTCCCCCCTTGTGGGGGAGGAATAAGGTGGGGGGTAATGGCTTGATTTTTTAAAGAATTTTAGACTTGGTATTCAGATGGATGCGGCGAAAAAGAATAGCCGGCGGAAACGTCCCCGATGAACCACACTGCTTTTTTCACATCGGACCGTTCAGAAATGAGGCGCGATATAAGATCCCTCAACTACAACGCAGAGCGTAAACCATGCTGTTGCAGGGCATCCCGGAGATGAACGATCACTTCATACGTGCATACCTATCGTCTTCCTGTCACAGAGAGCGTAGATAGGTTTTGCCCTTCACCCCGATCACCCTTTTTCAGGTGAGACGGGGTTTAAAGGGTATGCTTCGGTCAATAACGGTTCCGGCCACCAGAACCCGGTCGCGCTTTTCGGGGGTCTTGACGTCCAGATTGTCCCCGGTCAGGCCGAGGATGTGCCTCGTTCACATTAATCTGTCGACCAAGGAGTCCTTTTCCATTCAGATTCTCAATCGCCGCTTGGGCTTCCGTTCGGTTGGGCATTTCGACAAAACCAAAGCCTCGAGGTTGGCCACTGTATTTATCTTTAATGATTGTTGAAGAGCTTACCTGGCCGAAAGGTTCAAAGGCCTGACGAAGATTTTCTTCTGACACGTCAAATGATAAATTCCCCACATAGATATTCATGATCGTTCTCCTTTTCAGTATTCGACAAAACTCCTCAGTTTTTCGGCCCGGCTGCAATGTTTCAACTTCTCTAAGGCCTTCGCCTCAATCTGCCGGATCCTTTCCCGCGTGACATTGAAGTCCCTTCCCACCTCCTCAAGGGTATGGTCATGCTTTTCCCCGATCCCGAACCGCATTCTCAAGATCTTCTCCTCCCTCTCGTCTAGTGTGGAGAGGACCTTTTGAGTCTGTTTTATGAGATTCGAGCTGATAGCCGCCTCCTGGGGAGAAATCGCCCCCTTGTCCTCAATAAAATCCTCCAAACAGCTATCCTCTTCCTCGCCGACAGGGGTTTCAAGTGAAATGGGTCTTTTGCCGATCTTCAAAACCTTCTGCACCTGATCGAGAGAGACTCCCATTTTTTCTGCGATCTCCTCAAGTGTGGGTTCTCTTCCCATCTGTTGAACCAGCGTTCGAGAGGCGCGGTTCAGTTTGTTGATCACCTCAATCATGTGGACGGGGATGCGTATGGTACGCGCTTGGTCGGCAATGGCTCGCGTGATGGCCTGTCGGATCCACCATGTCGCATAAGTACCGAACTTATAGCCCCTCTGGTATTCGAACTTGTCCACAGCCTTCATCAAACCGATATTCCCCTCTTGGATTAAATCCAGAAAGTGAAGTCCTCGATTCACATATCTCTTTGCAATGGAAATGACCAATCTCAGATTGGCCTTTACCAATTCACCCCTTGCTTCCCTTGCTTTGGCCTCTCCTGCCTCAATCGCCTTCAATGCCTCTCGGAGCCGACCCCAAGAGAGTCCACACCCCGCCTCCATTCTGCCGACTCTCCGTCTGACATTGCGGGTGGTTCTCCTCATCTCTTCTAGTTCCTTTCGTTTGAGGTTCACCCTCTTTTCCCCCTTCAAAGGCTTTTTGGCCTCCTGGAAAGAAATCCCTAAATCCTTCTCAAATTTATTTACCTCCTTTTGAACCTTTTCTATCCGAATGTCCCACTGCTTCAACTTCTGGACGATTCTGTTGATCTGTTCCTCCCTTAAGTTGATCCGCCTGAAAGCATTGAATATCCAAGCCTGTTTCTTCAAAATCTGCCCTTGAATCGCCTTCTTAGAAGATTCCCTTTTTCTGCACCTCAACTTCCTCTGGAGGAATTGTATGCGATCTTCTTCCTTCTTAATTCTATTGATTAAATTGAGGACCTTCTTCTTCTGAAGCCGCTCTTCTTCTCCAGTCGTCTCTTCGCCGTCAATCTCATTGGTAACGTCCCCGATCCAGATCCTCCCGGCCTGGAGAGCGCGTCCAAGGTCGATGACCTCCTTAATAGCAATGGGGCAGTTGAGCACAACCCTTAGTATCTCCTCCTGCCCACTTTCGATCCTTTTGGCAATCTCCACCTCTCCTTCTCGAGTCAATAGAGGGAACGATCCCATCTCCTTCAAGTATATTCGAACAGGATCCAGTGTCTTTCCAGGGGTCGCCGCTTCAGGTTCAACGGCTTCCTCCTCTTCACTCACGGGAACATTTTCATTCTCCAGCTTCAATCCCGGAAACTCACTGGCCAGATCGATCTCAAACTCGTCGGATATCACTACGGAATCTCCATCCGGCCCTTGGCAGGACTTAGATCCGTAGAATTCTTTTAAAGCCTGTCTTTTTAAACCTTTTTTCATCTTTTTTTCTTTGACCTTTGAGGAACAAATCTATAGCGGTTGTTTATAAAAAACCGCAAAGAAGTTGTTTAGAGTTCTTTGCGGTTTTCTCCGTCTTCTGAGTGAAATAGACTCTTTGCAACTAATTTTGATTAGTTATACATCATTCCTCCTCGAATAACAAGAAAAATCGTCACCCCCTGGTAATGCCTCAGTTACGGTCGGAGATCCTATGCCAGGATCGAGGTGGTCTCTCCAGAGAAAACTTGTCGATAAGACCCGACCACGGGAAGCGGCACATTTGAGCGGTGAGTCAAGAGCTAGTAGAGCGATTCCAAAATACAATTACAAACCATAAACGGTAGCCGCAGGCTTTAGCCTGCGAGAATGGCGCAACCTAAAGGTTGCGGCTACAAAGTTTGTTGATACGTTAATTTGGAATCGATCTACTAGATACCCTTAAAATGGTCTCTTTAGCACTACCCGCCGGTTGCCCTCTCTCTAAAGATCCGCTTTTCAAGGTTTCGGAGGGGAGACCACCCCGATCCAATCGTACCCGAGACGGAGGGGGAGGGGTTACACCTATGTACCACGCACGATGCGGGGTACGCCTAAACCTAATCCTGAACCCTACGCGGGTCATGACGTGGTGCAGGGTCAACCCTCTTACAACAAGGCTCTATGGGGTTCTCTTCAAACCATCTCTGGCACAAGGATCCACCGCACTGCCCATCTCTTATCTTCTTTCTGATCAAGGCAGATAATGGCGCTGTAACGGAACAACACAACTCGGGTATTTTCATTCCCGCAGAGGAGCAAGGAGGTCAATTTCTCCAGGAATGGGAGATGGCCAACGAGCATGAGGTCTTCCGTCTCTCTCGAAATTCGGTCTGCCCAGGGGTGGGCATCATCGTTCGGATTGAGGCCCTGGGCAGCCTGGACAGGCAAATCAGAAATCTTTAACGCTTCAGCAATGATCTCTGCAGTCTGCTTTGCACGTAGTTTTCCGCTGTGATAGATCCTTGAAGGGCAGATATTAAGAGTCTTTACCGCCCTGGAGATTCTTCTGACTTCCTCTTCTCCTTTTGTTGTCAAAGATCGCTCTGGATCTTCTGTCTCGGATTTTGCCTCTCCATGTTGAATGAGGTAGAGTTTCATACCAACACCCCCCCTCATGGAGACCATTCTCCACATCCCCTCCCCATTGAGAGACTGTGTCCCAATAATCGAAATGCCATGCTTGTCATTCTGAATGAAGTGAAGAATCTAATAAAATCAGCAAGGTGGATAACAGAGATTCTTCGGCTGAAGCCTCAGACATTACGACACAGTCTCTGGCGGGTGAGGGCTTGCCCTGTGGAGTATGTTTAACTACTCCACAGGATAAAGGTGGGTGAGTTAAATATGGTATTTCGAAGGAAACAAAAATAAAAGGCAGAGCCATTTTTGACCCTGCCTTTGCTCTTTGACAATTGAATATTGATTTTTTTTGAGGATTGTATCTACAAAGAGTGAACATTAGCCTATACGAAAGGGTGTTGATTTCCGAACGAAAGCATGCATGACGGGACCGATCATGGCACCAAGTGCATCCTAAACAGCAAGTTTTAGATCCCTATCCAAACTTCACGTACAATTATTCTATTTAGGACCGACGATCTCCCAATTGGTGTCAGCAACCGTGTCAATCAATGAATAGCTGCTAAAAGCAGCACCGTTCATAAACCATACTTCATTCTGACCCGTGCTTTTGTTTCTCCAAAGGATGTCTACCTTCCCATCGTTGTTAAAATCACCAGTTCCCACAATCTGCCAGTTGGTGTCCGTAACTTGCATAAGCTCTGCATAGCTACTATAAACCGCCCCATTCATATACCAGACCACGTTCTGACCCGTACTCTTGTTCCTCCAAAGGATGTCTGTCTTTCCATCGCCATTGAAATCACCCGTACCAACGATCTCCCAGTTAGCGTCAGCAACCTGCATAAGCTCTGCATAACTGCTATAAGTCGCACCGTCCATAAACCATACCACATTCTGACCCGTGCCTTTGTTTCTCCACAAAATATCTGTCTTTCCATCGCCGTTAAAATCACCGGTGCCCACGATCTCCCAGTTAAGATCAGCGACCTCCAAAAGCCACGCATAGCCGCCATAATTGACACCGTCCATCAACCAAACAACGTTCTGACCCGTGCTCGTGTTTCTCCACAAAACGTCTGTCTTGCCGTCGCCGTTGAAATCACCGGTACCCATAATCTGCCAGTTGGTATCAGTGACCTGCATAAGCTCTGCATAATTGCTATAAGTGGTCCCGTTCATAAACCATACCACATTCTGCCGAGTAGTCTTATTTCGCCACAGAATGTCTGCTTGACCATCTCCGTTAAAATCAGGAATTGCTGCTCCTTTGCGAAGGATGCTTGAAGACCCACTTATCGTAACGTTCGTTCCATCAAAACTAACTGTCCCTGAAAAGGTCTTGGTCCCTGTCTCCCCAACCGGAGGAGTGGTCTTGTAGGTCAAGGTACGATTGTTCGCATCAAAGAATGGCCCCCACTTCACCTTCTTGTTCACACTATCCCACTGACCACTCTCACTGATATCACTAACCCCCCACCCGTTAGGTGGAGTCTCCTCCACCGCATACCCGTGTGTCCCTTGCCCTGGATTGACTAAAATAGAGACAGACACCACCACAGAAGGTTCATAAGTGCTGGGCAGAGTGCGGGTGGCACTACCAGTACCCAAACCAATAGGGATTTGAAGAGTGGTTTGACTTGTTAGTGCGTGAATACTTGCAGCACCAGGAACCCATGGAGGACTCGCACTCCCATCATAGTGATAAACCTCACCCATCTTCCACAGATACACAACATTCGTTACATACTCGACGGGGATGGGATTCGGAGGGGTTGGCCAAGTCAGACCCGTCTTCCAGGCTGATCCATAGGCAACCACTTCATTGATAGCCATACTGAAGTTATTGTTTGTATCTGCGGGATGTGGTTGGTTTGTACATTTATCGATGGTTGATTCTCCAACAATCCCCACATTCATTCCGTCAAAACTGGCGGTCCCCGAAAATGTCTTAGTGATAGGTTCAGTATTTGATGTCGGAATCGCTTTATAAATAAGTGTACGACTGGTGTGATCGAAGAAAGGACCCCACTTTATCTTATTGTAGTCCAACTGGCCATTCTCATTAATCTCTTGGATCAGCCAGCCGGAGGGTGGAGTTTCTTCCACCACATAATTACTCGCCGGTCCCCTCGGTGTCACTGTGATAGTTACTGACAATAATCGAGAAGGTGTGTAGCAATCGGGTAGATCACGAGTTGCTCTACCAGCGCCAACCGAAGAGATCGTGACCATAAGTGCTGAAGACCAACCTGATACAATAGAAGTATCCGTCGAACACTGGGCTTGAGCTTTAATCGTGAAAGTACCAGGATAAGACCAGAAGTGTGAGGCACTGGTTGAAGATGACCAGGGGGAATAAGTTCCATCGCCAAAATCGAAACGATACATGACAGGATGGCCAAGACTTGATGTTGAGCCACCCGTAGTATAGGAATAAGCTACCCCCACTGTGCCCCTGACTGGCCCTGTAAGGATATTGGGGATAGTAACGATTTCCGCCACTCCAACACCATTTAGAGATACTGTCACTGAATTTTCATCCGGGTCATTTGAGGGAATATTTGAATTGCTGGAGAAACTGCCTATTGATGTAGGTGAAAAATAGTATGTAATCGTGCAACTTGCACCAGGCGCCAAAGTTTGTCCCGAACAATTGTCGGTGATTTTGTTAAAAGGGAGAGAGGGTGAAGTGATGGCGCCAATGATGAGATCGGCATTCCCATCGTTTCCCACCGTTACTTGTTGATTAGAGCCATCCCCTACAATTACATTTCCAAAATTGAGGGCAGTTGGATTGACAAAAATATTTGGAGTAGGCATTGGGTCTGATTGGATCGCATCCTGACCAACCGCCACAAAGGTACCTCCTCCGAACGTCACATCGTTAAGACTAAGATCGCTCGCTAGGTTACGTCTGGCCATCCAGGTGATTCCATTAGGAGAGGTGATGATCGTCCCGGAATAACCCACAGCTACAAATAAACTTTCTGCATAGATTACCGAGTTCAGGATATTCGTTGTCATGCCCGTAGATGTTCTTTCGGTCCAGTTTACCAAATCCGGCGAGGTGAAAATTTCTCCGGCGCCACCCACAACCACGTATGTATTGTTTCCGTATGCAACGTCATTGGAACCATGTTTTGCCTGTGTGATATCCGATTCGGTCCAGGTAATGCCGTCGGCAGAGCTTAGAATTATCGATGAGATGGCGGTTTCAGTAGTCACAAATAGATTATTCAGATAACGTAATTTTTCCAGGCTCTTTGTGGTATTTGGAGTAATTTGGGTCCATGTTGTTCCGTCAGGAGATGTAACAACGGTAGCCCCATCACCGACAGCCATAAAAACACCATTACCAAAGGCAACACCTCGGAGTGTATTTGTCGTTCTCGACATCTGAGGGGGCCACGTTATTCCGTTCGGGGATGTGATTATCGTCCCAGATTCGCCGACGGCAACGAATGTAGAATTACCATAGGCAACTTGATACAGATTTTTATTCGTACCCGATGTACGCTTGGTCCACGCTGCACCATTCGGCGAAGTCCAGACAGCACCTCCTCCCCCAACACCTACAAAGAGACTGTTGCCGTAGACCACAGAGTTAAGATAAACATTCTTTTCTCCCAAATGCCAATTGTCGAGAGGGTCAGCGTATAAATAAGATGGAACAAGAATTGCAAAACCGACAACGATCATGGAAATAACAACCGCCGCTTTTTTATTCATATCGACCTCCTTTTCTGTCCTCCCCCTCAATACTAAGAACTCCTTCATTAACAGTCGTTTTCACTATATAAGGAGGGTAGTTTCCCATACAATACGTCAATCCAAAAATTTTGTCAAACACCTTTCTCAATCTTTTGGAATTCTGCCATAAGGAAATGGGAAAGGGATTGTTATTGGGCTGGGTATAGGTTTGGGTAGATGAAGGAGGGAAAGAGGAGATCTGTAGAGCAGGAATTCTTAGAATTCAGGGAATAAATATCTCTGCGGCTTTCAATTCGTGAAAGCTATCTCTTTTATTCGATCTCTCTCTGGAGCTGTTTGATCCTAAGTCGGTACAGCTCCTTTTAACGCCTTAATTTTAATAGATATTATTAACCCATTTCTTATAGCGGAATTTCAGCTCAATCTGGTTAGGATATCTACATCCTATGAAGGTCGCCGATTATAGGTCGAAATCTGCAATACTAACGCAAAGAATTTTGATAACGATTTCAGGAAGAAACATTCGGATATAAGAGTCATTTCCGACCCTGCCTTCGCTCTTTGATAACTGAATAATCATACAAAAAAGAATAACTCAGTCAAAGTAACATGGGATCATAATTACTTGGTTCTCTTTTTATCAAAATATGCCAGAATACCCCCCAGCTCTGCTGGGGGGATGAATGGCCTACCCTCTCCCCTGGGGCCTGCCTGCGCGAAGCCGCTTCGGCGAAGGCAGGGGAGAGGGTTAGGGTGAGGGGGAAATGATCTTATCATCACCCCCACCTTAATCCTCCCCCATCCCCGCCATAATTCAGCGGGATCTTCGACAAGGGGGAGGAAAGTTTTTTAGAGAATTAGATGCCCCGCAGCTCTGCTGCGGGGTACTTCACTTTCTGATTCCAATTCCTCCTGAACAGCCTTCAACTCCTCCATTATCGTAACAATTTAGCTCTTTGAAAAACTGCCTTTCATGGGACACCGGTCAGGGGTGCTGCAAAAGATTTAGAGCGGAAACCTTTTACCAGATCACTCAGATGGTCCATAGGTATTGTGGCATTCCCTTTACTCGTTTCGCCTCGATGCCATTAAATATAAAAGACCGCATTCTAAAGCTTTGGAAGCATTTCTGACCGGGGGACCCAAACCATTTCAAAGAGCTAAAGTGATACCCATTATCTTATATTCTTGAATCCCTTCGGGTTGTATTCCCCGCCGCTTGCGGCGAGTTCGTCATTCCGGCCCCGTATCAAGTACGGGATAAACTCCAGCCGGAATCCAGACGTCGTCCCGACGAAAGTCGGGAACCATCCCAAAGACTGGGTCCCGGTTTTCACCGGGAACCCTGGATTCCGCATCAAGTGCGGAATGACAGAATTTAAAGTTTTTGATACCCCGCTGCTTGCGGCGGGGTAGTTCATTAAGCCATGTTATTATGATCGAGCCTGCAAAACCCGGAGCCGCTCCGAGTAAAGTTCCCAAGACTGGTAATAAAATTGGTAAAATATCCATTATTAATTTCCGATTTTCTGGATTCATATACTTCCTCCTTCATCTTTTTGTAACAAAATTATAGGATGAGTATAGAGAAGTCAACTCTGGACTAATTGCATTAGATTTCATATTTTTTTAATTGACAACAGAAATTATATTGTGTATTTTATACGCAAAAAGGAGGGTTACGAATCATGTCAAAGAGAATGAACTTTTACCTTGCGGAGATTCAGATTAAGAGGCTCAAATCAATTTCAAAAAAAACAGGGCTTTCGGCTTCTGAGATTCTTCGACGAGCGATTGATGAATATTGGGAGAGGTTTAGAGGAAATGAAGGGAGGTCTTTTTAAATGACCGGAGAGGAGGAGAGCCATGCTGAGCCCCGATGCAGTCCTTGATTTCATCAGAAACCATCCCGGTGTGACGCACCGTGACCTCTTCATGGAGTTCGGAGTCGCCGTCTCCTATCACGTGGCTAAATTGCAGCGTCAGAGAAAGATCAGATTCACTCGAAATGAAAGGAAACGAGCCATAAGACACTATTTTGCGAAGGGAGAAAGACGAAGACGAACCAAAGTTTAAAGATTGGCCTTTGGCCGAAAGGAGGTGAAACCAATTAGAACCGTCAAGGTCAAGACCGAATAAAAAGGGAGAAACAAAGTGAACAAAGGACAAGGGGTTTTCGGGCCTTTCAGGGTGACCTTGGCTTTATCTATTTTGGCGGGTGTAATTGTCCCCATTTCCACGTTAGGGCAATTTCCAGAGGCTATTGAATGGAAGATGTTTATCTTTATAGGGATCTTAAGCTTCTCATCGTTCTGGGCTATTGCATTTATAAGCTGGATTATTACCACTTTTATCGTGAAGAGAATTAGATAAAAAAGTAATGAAACGAATGGTTAGAAATGGAGGTGCCTTGAATAAAATTATTTACGGTTATGCAGAGTTATCTTTGTGTTGATTGGGCTTGGTGTGCAGCAATTCTCGGTGAAAATAAATCGGATAGGAGATCTCGCTTCTGAGGGATAAAGCAATTTATTTTTCGCAAAGTGGGTTTTTGAACATCAATTTTACAATATTAACGTAACTCATTGAATTTA
>Ga0315274_10000492_pt1 | contig 61707 bp, 45 predicted proteins | sample YL17G02_20_MG_FD_203700 | JGI IMG/M metagenome (GOLD analysis project Ga0315274, IMG submission 203700) | Sediment microbial communities from Yellowstone Lake, YNP, Wyoming, USA - YL17G02_20 | ecosystem: Environmental > Aquatic > Freshwater > Lake > Sediment | place: USA: Wyoming | collected...
TGGGCATTCCATAGTTGCGGGTCAATAGCGACTTCGGCAACAGGCCCCTTCGCGGGAATGACAAAAGGTGTGTGCGCGGGGATGACAATGAGCGGTATGTGAGCGACCACAGTGGGATAAGAAAAGCGCTATCCCACGTGGTAAATCATCGCACGGGGGCAAGATAAACCGCCGAGAAACGGCGGGTTAAATATAAGATTGAAGATTGATCGACATGCCCACGCGAGCGTGGGGCATGGCACCGTTAAATAAAGCGTTGCGCTAGCGCTTGGTGCTCTGATGGGACAGTCGATAAATTCGGTTTAATTTCCAATGCCGATGACTCCATCGGCATAGAAGGTCATGCCGGATTTAAGTTTACCCGTGACCCTCAATATTTTTTTGCCGCCGGTGCCCACAGCGGCGACCAAATCCCGCTTCTCAAAGGCCGTGACAATCCTCACACTTTTACCCCAGACGTATGTACTTACTGGGACGGATGATTTTATGCCGCTGGGGGTTAGTGTCAACGGCTCCAGTTTCACGTCATTTCTGCTTATACCTTCGGGCAACAGAACAATAGCCGCAACCCTGCTAAAGCCGCTGCGCGGACTTATGCTCGTGGGTAGTAAGAGCAGTTTCGCCTTGAGTCTTTCGCACGTAACAACATCGGCAACGGCTGTTGCTGTGATTACGCCCTGGCCGGAGATAGCAACCGAATTAGTTACCTTTTTCTTTTCGGCGGTATCGGGCTTGATTCGTGCCACCAGATTCAGGCAGGTCCTCGATCCGGGTGCAACCGATGAATAGGACCATGTGTAAGTGTGTTTGGCAGGGTCATACTGCCCGAACACTCCATTGCCGTCTGCCGACCGGAAGATTACCTCTTGCGGAAGGCTATCGACAATCTTCACATTACTTACAGCCTGGTCGTTATCGTTGTTGTCGAAGCAAATAGTGTATGTAATGCTCTCATTGACATCCACGCAGCCGCCGGCGCCATTAGCACCGTTAGTAACAGTCTTACTTATATGCAAGGGGTTGTAGTACGTAGTAACATCGGCGGCAGCCAAAGTAGACCTTGTTTCGTAACCATAGAGAATTGCGGAATTGGTTATCTTTGTTCCCAGTGCGATACCTTCTTTCACCCGCACAGTCAGATTGAGACAAGCATTAGAATCCGCCGGCACAGACTGATAAGACCAGAGGTAAGTGTGAGTGTTGGGATCATAATGTCCAAACACCCCATCGCCATCCGCCCGTACGAAGGTTACCTGCTCGGACAGCATATCAACGATCTTTACATTGTTCACAGCCTGGACGTTATCATTATTATCAAAACAGATCGCATAAGTGACAGTATCGCCGGGATGTACGTAGGTCATTTCGCCGCTGGAGCCTCCGCCAACGGCAGGGCTGACCACGTTTTTGGTAAGATTAAGCGGATTGCGAGCAGTCTCCTTGACGACGGCCTCAACGGTAGCTAATCCCGCCTGGACCTTGTCATTATCAGTAATCACGAAGTTTCTAACTCGCGTACCTGGTGCGGTATTACTATCTACCTGCACTACCAATGTTACATAAGCACCGGCTCCTGCCGCCAACGATGGGTGAGTCCACTTGTACGTGTGCGATAGGGCATCATATTCGCCGGATGCCCCTGTTCCATCGGCGGCTATTAATGCCACATCCATGGGTAATATATCCATAACCGATACATTTGTTACAGCCTCGGTGTTATCAAGGTTATTGAAGCTAATGGAGTAAATGAGGGTATCTCCGGCGTTCACATAAGTTACACCGGTATTCGGGTCGGAGACGGCACCAACGAGGCTCTTGGTAACTTGAAGCGGGTTATAAAGAACTTCACCGACCACGGCATCAATACTACTCGTAGTTGCCTTTACCGAGTTGCTGTCTATGATCGCGAAGTTGGTTACGGTCGTACCGGGTGCCATATCCAGAGCGAGACGAACAATTAATTTTACACATGCACTCGACCCTGCCGGCACAGACGAGTAATGCCACACATAAGAATGTGTTTCACCATCATACTCGCCGAATACACCATCACCGTCAGCAGCGATAAAGGAGACCTCTCTCGGCAGAATATCAACGATCGATACATCGTTCACGGCCTGATTGTTATTGTTATTATCGAAATATATAGCATAAGCTATGGTATCTCCCGGGTTCACATGCACGCGGCCGTTTCCGGTATTAGTATCTGCAAAACCTCCAATGATGCTCTTGCTGAGATTAAGCGGGTCAAGAACCGCTTTCTTTACAGTAGTATTAACACTCTTGTCCGAGTCCTTCACTTCTTCGCCTGCAATGACAGTGACTACGGAGTTCGTTAATGTTTTGCCGATTGCCGCTGTGTCACCCACCTTAACCACCAACCTAAGACAAGTGTGTGCTCCTGCCGGGATTGAAGGATAAGACCACGTATAGGTTTGCGTGCCGAAATCATACTGCCCGAACAGTCCGTCACCGTCGGCAGAGAGAAAACTAACCTCGTACGGTAGGGTATCAACAAACGCTACATTATTAATAGCCAGGCCATTACTGGAGTTATCAAAGCCGATAGAATATGCAACAATGTCGCCCGGATTCACAAAGAATCCACCGCCGGTGTCGGGACTCGCCGAATACCCAATGATACTCTTGCTCAAACTGAGACCCGACTCTATTACAATCGCATCCACGCTTATTTTTGTCGGCCACGTCTTGTCGGTATTGATAGTCACCCAATTGGTGACGACCGTGCCCGGCTTGACGTCGGGATTGGCCCTAACAATCAAGTCCAGATAAGTCGGCCCTCCTGTTGCCATAGGAGGATTCAACCACGTGTAGCGATGCAAGGCTGTATCGTAGAAACCGAAAACCCCGTAACCATCGGCACTAATAAAGCTTAACTCTCTGGGTATGGTATCAATAATCGAGATACTACCCGGCTGATAGGCTCTTGCATCGAAACTAATAGTGTAGGTAACCGTCTCGCCGATGTGCACAAGATTGGTTCCGCCATTATCATTACCGGCAGCACCAATCAGGTTCTTCGTTAGGTTCAAGGGATTGTAGCCAACATCTATGTTCGGAATCACTATGCCGGTGGCACTACCGATGCCGGGCACACTATCAATTCGTTTAAGCTCGCTGTCGTAGACCAAAAGGCTGTTGCCGCCGTCCTCATTATTTCTGCCGGTGCTCATGTACACAAAGCCGGTGGCCGGGTCCACCGCAAGCCCCATCACACCGGCATCAGGCTCAATCCGCACCTCTTTCTCAATGCCCGTGGACAGGTTATACTGGGTGAGGTAGAAATTGTCGGCATATCCACCGCCCAGATAGATTAAACCATTCTTGACATCCAACGCGATACCGATGGCAGTTTTACTTACTTTGATTGTCCTGACAAAATCCCACGTCAACGTACGGTAAACATTAATTGTGTCGGTTCCGTTAGTGACATAAAGCAGATCGTTGGTCTCATCAAGAGCGATGCCATAGGCTGTAGCATCCGCCAATGTGAAGGGTGAACTTGGAATGAGCGTTAGCGCAGCGGTACTCGGATTCCATCGCAATGCGTATAACTTGGACGTTTTGCGCTCCACACAATAGAGCAAGTTTGCACTTTGAGAGAAAACAGTGCCTGCCAAATTCGTCGCAGATGAGACTGTGACAAAACCAGCATCCGTCATTGCAGTCGCGTGCAATAATCTGATAATATTCGAGTCTTCATACGTGATAAATATGTACTTTGAGCTCGGATCAACTGCCAGACCAACGGCACCATTACCCTGTAACGGCACACCACATTGGGTCTGGAAAGTCAAAGTTCCGTCAGTCCCAATGTCGTACGCCTGGATTGGTACTATAAAGTCAGTCCCCACAATGTCGGCAATTACATACAGAGGCTTTGCGGTGGCGTTATCTGCTCCAAACGCCATACACACTGCGAGGACCAGGACTAATACACGTACATCACACCCCATAGCGTTTATTCTGTTTTTATCTGCCATTTTTTCCTCCGCAAAGCTAAATATTAAGCCTCTGCGTCAAACCGCATTTTTTACTCGCGTCCATGCTTTGGAGTTTTAGATAGGTAAGGAAGTGCCAAAGAAGGAATGAACCTTTTCACCACACACCTTCATGCACCTCTTACCAATATTGTATCGGATTTGGCTGTTATGTCAATAAGAGCTAAATGAAATAATCTCAAAGCTCAATATCCGGAAACCGAATCATTCGGTACAACTTGTTATAGCAGGAAAAGATTTTATCGGTACACGCCGGGTATCTGTGCCCAAGTTGGATTATCCCGAAGAGCAATTCCATCAGGCCGGCGATATTTTTCATTTTGCACTTCCTGCAAGGCTTGGTGTATTAACAATAGCATCCGGAGTCTGCTGTGCCAAAGTTGTCACAAGCCCATATTTAGTCCTAACTCCTGTTTGTGGAAAGGCTTACGGAGTGAGGCGTGCTTTTGTCAACTTAAGATGTCAGCCTGTCGCCTCCGGTGAATATCAAACTTGCGGCTTTGGAGGTTTCCTCGAAACTCGAATTGCCGGTTACACTCAATAGTATGAGCCGTAAAGCCTGTATCGGCTGTAGGAGCTCGACCCATTTTCCAATTAAATTTGGATAGGCATTATTGTTTTTTTCACTAAAAATTTATCTAAAAAAAACGTTTTATTCCGTCCCGTTTCGCCTCGAGCAAAACCGAGTTGGGGGGATCAATAAAAACGACTTTCATCGCCGCGATTAGAATAGCAAGGTCCGAAATCACAGGATTCTATCAGAAGTTTTTTGTCTTGGGTGCAACCTGTTATATTGCTGCCTGACGAGCTATAATCGGCAAAGATTGCAGAATAGCCCATCTTATAAGGGGAAGACCTATGAGCGATGAAATAAGCAAGGCCGGCGGGCCGGCCTTGCTTGAGACTACCATCGCGGTTGTCCATGACAATAATCCGTATAGCGAAGGATTCTCAATAGCTTGGGGATTCTCCGCTTTTCTCGCCACTGGACAAAAGAATATCCTTTTTGACACCGGGCCTGACCCTGCATCGCTGCTCGGCAACATGCAAAGGCTCGGCCTTGACCCGCACATTGTGGACCTTGTGTTTCTATCCCATATACATCCTGATCACAGCGGCGGTCTCGAAGGTCTACTGAGAAATCATCCGCGAGTGACTGTTTGCGTGCCGAAGTCATTACCCGACAAATTCAAACAAAACATCCTCCAATACGGCACAAAATTGATCGAGGCTGAAAAGCCCATTGAGATTTGTGCAAATGTGTATTCGAGCGGTCAACTTGGAGGACTGTTAAAGGAACAGGCCTTGATCATGCGAACCGCGAGGGGATTAGTGGTGATAATCGGCTGCGCACATCCAGGCCTAGCAGCCATTGTCACAGTCGTGCAAAAGCTCTTTAATGAGCGGATATTTCTACTGATGGGTGGCTTCCATTTGGAATGGGCGTCCAGCCGCAAAGTAGAGAAAATCGCTTCACTTCTTGAAAAATTGCAGTTACGATATATAGGCGCGTGCCATTGCTCAGGCGAAAAGGCAAGGAGTTTGTTTCAAAGGCGTTTCGGAAGTAACTACATAGTCATCGGCGCGGGAAAAATAATAACACTCAGCGAGCTGCCTTAAGCCGAGACATGCGGTGCAATATGGCTGAAAAAGACATCAAGCCGCCGACAGAAGATTGGTCGGAGAAACAGAACGGTCAACCTGACGACTTCATACCCAAAGATGCTCAGCCGTTGTGCCCGAATTGCCTCAAGCCTTGTGACCCGTTGACTAACTATTGCCCTAACTGCAGCTCGAACGAGGTCATCAATCCCTTCGCTTCTTATATGCCGATTGAGAGTATTAGATTTGGGTATGGTTTTTTTGGCAAGGCCTGGTACAAGATTTGGTACGACAAACAAACCCCAACATGGCTCAGGCTTGTTTGTTTAATTACGACCGTATTGGTTGCTCCCATATTGTTCATAGCGGGTATGCCTTTGGTTGTCGGTCGTATGATTCCACAACCCAACATCAGAAGAGTTACCGTGGCGGTGCTCTACCTTCTGGCTATTGGGTTATTATTACTTCTTGTGCTTCTTTGATTTTCCCAAAGCCAGCGCCAGATCCAAAATGCCAAACCTCACAGCGGGCCTGTTACCGCGTCGCCGGTTGTGCGTCTTTTTGCTGCTGGCGGTTCTGCATTTGCTGACGGATCTGCATTTGTTGCTGTTGCATCTTTTGGAAGAACTGGACTATTTCCATCAGATGGTCTTTTGGTACAGCGATATCGGTTGCCATCTTACCCCGCGATGTTGTCACAGCGAAGGCTATGTTGCTCTTTGAAGGGATGTCCATTTGAGGCATCGGCATGGGCGTATAAGCTGTGGTCATCTGAATTACCTTGAGGAAATTGAAGGTTGCCAGAAGGTCTGCTTTATCGGCTTGCGGGAGCAGGTCCATGGCGGTTTTGGTCTCAGCGGAGATGGTTTTTGGTCCGGGGGTCTTAACCTGGTCTATAAGCCCGCGGATCGCGGCATCCGGGTCGCCTCCTATAGCGATTACCTGTAATCCGTCGACCATAGCCGAACGGCCGTTAAGGCCGGTGCCGTACATGGTACTAATCATTTGGCCGACCTGCGAGTTGGGATCGGTGGATGCTATTGCATATTTTATGGAGTCAATGGCGGCATCTTTGTACCTGTCAACGCCCCGCTTCATCTCATAGCTTATCTTCATTCCCAGAGAAGCGTAGAGATCGGCGATGGCTCCACTTTTCATCATTTCTGCGGCTTGATCCATGACACGATAGAATGTCTTTTCGTCTTTAACAGCAATGACGTAACGAATCGCAAACGGTGGTTTTGTTTTGCTATCCACGGACATTGATAATGCCAGGCAGTCGCCGACGCTGTTGACCATATCGGCCGTCAGGGCTTTCATCTTCACTATGGCCTCGTCAGAAGGGGCCTTACCCGTCATAGCCGCCAACAAATCGGTGTTTGCTTTGGTGTACTCATGCCACAGAGAGCCGCTTGTTTTGAGGGCGAAATTCATCATGGCGCCATCCTGCAGGTAGGGCAGGAGCCTATTCTTTTGAGCGGCCGAGGAGTCCGAGGAAAACATAGCCGACATATCCGTCCCCGGCATGGCGGAGACAGTGGTCGCTATGTTCAAGACATTCGGCTTGGGCCTGACTGCAATAGACAGAGATTTCGTTTCCTTCAGCAGCGTATCAAGAATGCTGGTGTACATATTCATTATCGAAGACATATTGCCCATCGGCGCCTGGCCTTTTGCGGCCATCTGCTGCATGGTCTTTTTCGCTTCCTCGATTTGCGCAAGTAACATAGGCCCAAACATCTTGTTGACAAGCTGAATATCACCATAAACCCATAGCGGCTCGTTTGCGGCCTGTTTCACTTCATCGGCATCGAGCGTAGCAGACAACTTCTCCAATTGACTATTCGTGATTGCCTGGGCAGTTGCAGCCAGCTCCTTTTCTGTTCCTAGTAGGCCGATGAGAGCGTAGCTGCCGACCCGTACAATCGACAGAGGAGACGGCTTGGCGGCTGTAATTTTTGAAATCCCTTTTTCGTCCGGCTTACTCACATTGGGGTTGGTCTCGGTGAACTGTTTATAGTCTGTAACGGGAACCAAAATTCCAATATTGAATTGGCCCGGCTCGGAATTCGGTAGAGGGCCAAACACTGCGAAGCTGCCGGCCATATTGACGCCGTTTAGCTGGGGATTTCCCAATATGTTCGCGAAGAATGCACGCACAGGCATCGCAATACCGACAGGCGACACACCTGTCAGGAACTGGTCCATCTGGGTTAGCGTCTGGTCGAGATTGTTGACTCGAACGCAGAAGAGGCATTTCGCCGGTATCATTTCAAACAGGCTATCGCCTGAAGATCTTGCCGCACTTGCTGCGTGGATCAGAGCGACAGGAAAGCTACAGGCTAAAAAGCCCGCCAAGATTGTATTGCGCCACAGTTTCAATGTACTCATTTTTGTGCCTCCACATATTAATCTGGATAGGTTGTTTTTAGGTACCCTTACAATCTGGAGGGTTATTATAGACCACCGGAGTAACTTTGAACAGAAGAATCAGCTTTTTTTACACTGTCAAAGCTACAAAAAACACCCGGTTATGGCTCTCCTTCGAGACACTTTTTAAGAACTGAAAGACCTTAATCTATGGTCACACAGCCTTGCAAAAAGATCACCTGGGTATTATGATTGTGTTTGCAGCTCATTTTGCAGGAAGCAGATATGGACAAACAGCACTTGGAAGTGTCTGTTGTAGTGCCGCTATTCAACGAACAGGATAATGTTCGTTCACTCTACGAGCAAATCACGGCTACGCTTGCGGGCAGACACAATTACGAAATTGTTTTTATCGACGACGGCAGCACTGACGGCAGCTTCGAGCGACTAAGGCAGTTGTTCGATGCCGACAGGAAGGTGCGGGTCATCCGCTTTCGGAAGAACTTCGGGCAGACAGCCGCGTTGAGTGCGGGGTTCGCTTATGCGAAGGGCGATATAGTAGTTGCTGTTGATGCCGACCTTCAGAATGATCCGGCAGATATTCCCAAACTCATTGCAAAGTTAGATGAGGGATTTGACGTTGTGAGCGGCTGGCGGAAGGACAGGCACGATAAGACGATCACGAGGGTTATTCCATCGAAGATCGCCAACTGGATCATCGCGAAGATAACGGGGGTTAATCTTCACGACTCCGGCTGCACGCTGAAGGCGTATCGGCGGGAGGTACTGGCGGAGACTAAGCTGTACGGCGAAATGCACCGGTTTATACCGGCCCTGGCAAGCTGGAGCGGGGCCAAGATTGGCGAGGTTGTGGTTAATCACCGTCCGAGGACGGCCGGTGTTGCCAAGTACGGTTTCAGCCGGACGTTTAAGGTTATATTAGACCTGATTACTGTGAAATTCTTAGGCTCGTTTTCAACCAAACCGATATATGTCTTCGGCGGCCTCGGGGTGCTAAGCGCAGTTGGAGCACTGGTCTTCGGCGGATTTGTACTGTACGAAAAGATAGACAGAGGCTTTGATATGAGCGGGAACCCCCTTTTGATTCTGAGCGCTGTTTTATTGATAACCACCGTACAGTTCATATTGATGGGATTGCTTGCAGAAATGTTAGTGCGAACCTACCACGAGTCACAGAACCGCCCGACGTATGTTATCAAAGAAGTGCTTCAGGCGCAGGATACCGGGGGTTAATCAATGGGTAAGCCGGTGCGGAATAGGCCCGCCAAAAAAGAGAGGCAAAGCCACGGAAAAAAGGCCGCAGGCCCGATAGAACACAGGAAAACCAAATATATAGCGGTGTTCATTCTTGTGGGGGTGTTCGCAGGTATTCCTTTTTTTCTGGGCAAATATTTCGAGTTCAACTCGCCCGACCCTTTTGACAGCGGATGCTATGTCTATTCAGCTAAGCATGTTCTTTCCGGGGCCAGGATCGGCTTCGAGGAAAAACCCAGCGCACAAACTGGAACCCTGCTGCTGAATATGTTGGGAGTGTGGGCATTCGGCTTTAACGAGACTGGGCCGAAACTATTGCAGGCGATCTTTCAGATTACCGCCCTTGTCCTTATGTTCATCGCGATACGGAGACTTTTTGGCCAAGGGGCTGCTGCCGTATCAGTCATTGTGGCATCTGTTTATCTTTCTGCGCCTTTGATAGCGAAGTTCGGCAACGTGAAAGAACAGTTCATGATCGCCTTTATGATAATGGGCATCAGTTGTTTTGTTTTGTACCAGCTCAGCGGAAAATGGTGGTTCGCCTTATTGACAGGCGGACTTCTTGTGTGGGGACCGATGTTCAAGCAGACGGGCCTGTCGGCTATCGCGGCGACGTGGCTTTTTGTGTTAGCTCAACCTTTTCTCGGCCATAGAAAGTGGGGGCAGACGGGCAAAGATATTCTGCTGTTGGTTGCGGGGGCGGTGATCAGTATGTCGCCGATTTATATATGGCTGATCGGCAGCAAGACGCCGCTCCATTACTGGCCGTATTCATTTGTGCTGGAGCCGGCGGTGACAATGCTGGGCGGTTCGAGTGAGGTTGCTGTTGATAAGACCCAGATCGGCGCGGAAAGAACGGCGGACGAAAATGCACAAAAAAAGGTGGGGCTTTGGAGAAAATTGCTTCCTGGGTATGTTACAGATAGCTGGGATGTACTGGGACCTGCTGAAAGAAGAGAAACAAGGTTCAGAGTGTTTCGTTACTATGGGCTATTGATATTGCCGATAGCTCTTGCCCTGGGGTCGATTGTAATGAGAGTCGGCAGGTGGATTCTTGAGCGGAGAGTCGGAAGGCAAAAGGGTGAACTTAAGCCGGCGGAGCGATTTGTGCTGCTATTCGGAGTTTGGTGGTTTTTCGACATGGCGTTTGTGTGGATAAGCCCGCATTCATACGAGCAGTACTATTTACCCTTGAACGCATCGGCGGCGATGTTAGGCGGATACATTGTTGGACTTTATTGGGATAAAGCAACTACCGTCGCGAATAGGAGGAAGTGGATTTTAGTGGGTGTTGCGGGCGTTGTGATAATGGCAGCGATGTCATGGCACATATTCTTTGGGATAGCAAAGAGTCCGCACAGCGGGCTCGATTACCACAATCCAATCACCAAAATTCCCGAGAGGGCAAGAGGCTACGCGCAGAAGCTCGAAGAGGTTCATAAACGGCATACGGAGAATGCCAGAGGTGCATGGGAGTTTATCGGCGAATATATTCGTGGTCATTCACAGCCGAGCGATGTGATATATGTCTGGGGATGGTTCCCCGGCATATATGTCAGCGCGCAGAGGTTCAGCCCGTCAGCAAAGGCGTTTGAGGGAACGATGCACACTCTGCCTCCGGCGTCTTTGGCCAAGGAGGTAGAGGATATTATTGCCACGTTCAGCAAGCACCAGCCCAAGTTCATAGTGGACAGCCGCAAGAGTCACTTTCCATTCAATAGGCCTCCTTTGGAGCTGTGGCCACAGACGCAAAAGGGATTTGTGCCGGCGGAAAAAAAGTTTATGGATGAATATGACGCGGCCTATTCAAAGCTGCTCCGTGAGAAGATTGGTCCTGATGAGGCACAGCGGTATGAGGTGATGCGGCCTTTTAGGGAATACGTCATGAGCAACTATGTAATTGTGGACAAATTCCCGTATTCCCCACACGTTCTTTTTGTGCGAAAGGGGCCGCAATAAACCGTTGAGACCATTCGGGCGCCAGTGACAGATATGGATGAGAAGTTCGCAAGGCAGCAGGAATTATATGATGGGGACTGGCGTAAGGTACTTGGGGCAGGCAGAGAGCACCGCGGCAATATTCAGACGAATTTGGAGTTTCTGGCGAAGGTAGGCTTGCTCAGGCCGACCGACAAGATATTGGAGATCGGCTGTGGGATGGGCAGGATCGTTTTTGAGCTTGGCAGGCAGGGATACAATGTCGTGGGTGTTGACATATCACGAGAGGCGATTGCTTACGGTTTGAATAAGTACGGTGATATTCGCCTGGAGGTACAGCCGGCGGAGGCTTTACCTTACGACAGCGAGTCCTTTGACGTTGTGCTGAGCTTTGACCTGTTAGAGCACATTCCTGAGGTGGATAGACACATTAGCGAAGTTAGCCGTGTTCTGCGGGGGGGTGGTTATTACCTGTTTCAAACGCCAAATAAGTACAGTAACGTCATCTTTGAAACGCTGCTGCTTAAGTCTTTGAAGTGGCGAATAGCACATCCGTCACTACATACGCCTGCGCAATTGAAGCTGCGACTGCAAAGACATGGATTCGACACGAGGTTTGTGAAGATGAACGTTATTAATGAATTCACAATAAGCAAGCTGCGGAGATTAGGCCCGGTGGGGCGCATTATCGAGCATATAGATTTCAAAAGACTGCCGATAGGTTTACAGACAAACCTTTATGTAGTCGCGCAAAAAATAGCTGCGGCAGGAGTTTTACCGGCGAAAGAGCGATGAGACTACTGATGCTGAACTATGAATTTCCACCCATTGGAGGTGGAGCAGGTAATGCTCATCTGTGTCTATTGCGGCAGTTTGCAGGCAGAGGAGACTTGAAGGTCGATGTGCTGACCTCGGCGCCGAAGACCTGCCTGCCGTCGGGCAAGGGCGGTCTATTGAAGGAACGGTTTTCCGAGAATATCATGATATACAAGGTCGGTTTACACAAAAAAGACCTTCATTTTTGGCGGCGGGCGGAGGTTATTGAGTGGTTGGCCAAGGCGGGCGTTCACTACCGCAGACTTTTGCGAGAGAACCAGTACGATTTGGTGCACGCGTTTTTCGGATTTCCGACGGGGTGGCTGTGTTACCGAAGCGCCGGCAAAGTCCCATACGTGATTTCCTTGCGAGGCTCAGACGTTCCAGGCCGACACGCCAGGTTGAAACTGGACTACAAGGTTCTTGGGCCATTGGTTTTCAGACGGATTTGGGAGAGTGCTGCTGCTTTAGTGGCATGCAGCGAGGGGCTGCGAAAGCGGGCTTTGGCATTTCTGCCGACGGTCGCAATCGAAGTTATTCCAAATGGGGTTGACTTAGAACGGTTTTACCCTGCCGAGGGCAAATCGTGGGGCCTCGGTAAGCAACTGATAAGACTTCTGACGGTCGGAAGACTATCTATCACCAAACGTGTCGAGATACTGATCGAAGCGGTTGATATTTTGTCCAAGGATAGATATGACGTTCATCTTGCTATTGTTGGAGGCGGAGCACTTGAAGGGCAGTTAAAAAGTATAGTGGCGGAGCGAAATCTCGGTGAGGTTGTTGAGACAGCAGGGAGAATAGAGCCTGAGGATATGCCGCGAATCTATCGTGAAAATGACATTTTTGTAAGTGCCAGTATGCAGGAAGGAATGAGCAATGCGATGTTAGAGGCAATGGCATCAGGGTTGCCGATAGTCACCACACAATGCGAAGGCGTGGATGAATTGATAGCCGATAATGGAATCGTAGTGGACAAACCCCAGGCAGACGAAATCGCTAATGTAATCAGGCGGCTGGCCGAGAACAGAGAGATTTGCAGGCGAATGGCCCGGGCATCGAGAGAGCGTGCCGCTTTGTTTTCGTGGTCCTCTGTAGCAAACCAATACATCAAGTGTTACCAGGCAATCCTGGGACATTGATAAGGTTGGTTTGGCGTGAGCAGGATACATGTGTGGAATAGCAGGATTCAACTGGTATGACCGGGGCCTCATCGAGAAGATGACCCAGGCGATAAAGCACAGGGGACCCGACGACGAGGGGTTCTATCTGGACGATAGGGTATCGCTGGGCAACAGGCGATTGGCCATTCTCGATACTTCCAAAAAAGGCCACCAGCCTATGGAGTTTGCGAACTTAGTCATCACGTACAACGGCGAAATATACAACTTCGGGCAGCTCAGAGCAGAACTCGAATCCAAAGGCTACAAATTCACATCCGGCACGGATACCGAAGTTGCTCTCTACAGTTATCACTTATGGGGTCCTCGCTGTGTAGAAAGATTCAACGGAATGTGGGGATTATGTATCTATGATAAGGGTGAGAATATCCTGTTCCTGTCCAGAGACCGCTTCGGCGTAAAGCCGTTGTACTACTATTTCGACGGGAACAGATTTATCTTCGCTTCGGAGCTTAAGGCCATAAGACAGCACAACCTTGACTTGAGTGTTGACACATCGGCTGTGAACTTCTTTTTTTACCAAAAGTACATCGGGAATGATCTGACTATATTCAAGAACTGCTACAAACTAAGACCTTCCGAAAACCTCGTATTTGACCTAAACAGGAGGAAAATCACCCGAACAAAGTATTACAATCTCGAACAGAAGGTATCCGAATGTTTAAACATTCCGGTAAGGGAACGGATTGCGGCGGTTGAGGATACGATAACAGATGCGGTCGAGAAACGACTTATAGCCGACGTGCCGGTGGGCAGCTTTCTGTCGGGCGGCATTGACTCGTCGCTGATATCGGCCGTTATCAGCAGGAAGCATAAAGACTTCAAGACATTTTCAGTTGGCTTTAAGGAGAAGACTTACGATGAAGTTAAGTACTCGGAGCTGGCTTCAAGGCACATTCAAACCGAGCACCACTACGATTATGTGCGGATCAGCGAGGACGATATTGAGTTTGTGCTGAAGAATTTAGATGAACCTTTCGGAGACGCCTCATTGTTTCCGACCTATCTACTGTCGAAAATAGCCCGGCGTATGGTGACGGTTTGCCTGTCGGGTGACGGGGGGGATGAAGTTTTCGGCGGGTATGACACATATAAAGCATACAAATTTGCCCGCTATATTCCTTCGGCAATGGTGTCGCTATCCAGGGGATTGATCAACCGGCTGCCTGCCTCCGATAGAAAGATGACACTGCCGTTTAAGATGAAAAGGTTCGTAAGGGACTACGATAAAGATGTGTGCAGGAGGCACCTCGACTGGATGGCCACGTTCAACGACCAGCAAAGACCAAGCCTGCTGGGCGACCTGTTTATCAGTGCTGAATCGCTAATCCAGAGCGACAATGGGGAAAGTTTGCTTTCGCTGCAGTTGAGCGACATTCATAATTATCTTGCCGAAGATATTCTGAAAAAGGTTGATCTTGCCTCAATGCTTAATTCCCTCGAGGTAAGAATACCCTTTCTGGACTACCGACTGGTTCCTTTGGTTTTGTCTTTGCCGGAGGAGTACAAAATAAGAAGGCTCACAACAAAATGGCTCCTTAAAAAGATCGGTCGCAAGTACCTGCCCAGAGAGATAGTGTACAGGCCGAAGAGGGGATTTACCGCTCCCATTTCGCAGTGGATCAGGCAAACGGATTTTGTCAGGGAATTCCTCGTCAATAGCGTGTACTATCAACATGACTTGCTGGATTATGGGTACGTGCAGGGGATGTACGACGCTCATATTAAAAAAAGAGAAGACAACGCCAGAAGCCTGTGGCTTGTTTTCGTGCTCAATTATTGGCTGAACCTTAAGTGAACCCAAAACTCACAGTAATAATAGCATCCTATAATCACCAGGAGTACATCGGGAAGACTCTGGAGAGTATTGAGAATCAGTCGTTTCAGGACTTTGAGATTATAGTAGTTGACGACGGGAGCACCGATCAGACCGTAGAAGCGGCAAAGAAGGTTTCGTCCAGAGCTCAGATATATACTCAGGAGAATCAGGGCGTGGTCGCCGCCCGCAACCGCGGCCTAAGTATGGCAAAAGGGCGGTATATCTGTTTCGTTGATAGTGACGATTTGGTTTTGCCCGAAAGATTTGCACGGCAGGCTGCCGCTCTCGATGCAGACCATGAGCTTGGGCTGGTCTTTGCCGATGCCTTGATTGTTGACTCAACCGGCAGACAAATCGGAAAATTCAGCGATGTATATCCTGTTGTGCCGGGCGACGTTGCCAAGATGCTTGTAATACACTACTGCTTCATACCGATCATAACAGTAATGGTTCGCGCAAGCGTACTGAATAAAACGGGCCCTTTTCGAGGGCCTGGGCCGATCAGCGACTATATCAAATGGATAGAGGTCGCCAATATAAGCAAAGTGTACTATGACCCTATCCCATTAGGCTGCTGGCGAAGACACCAGAGGAGCACCTCGAAAAATATAAACCCGGAAAGGAAACATGCACAAACGAGAATCGAGTTAAGGAGGATTCTTCGCAAGTACCCTGAACTGCGAGCCGGGGTCGGAAAAAATATCGTAAAGAGGTTCTCAAAGTCGTATTTTCTTACGGCATTTTCGCTTGCCGCCGAAGGCAATATAAGACGGGCAAGAAAGTACTACTATAAAGCAGTCAAGGTATGCCCTGTTTTTTTGCCGGCCTGGGTGGGGCTATTTCTAAGCTGGGTCCCAGCAAAAGGCATTGTAACGAGGCTGCATCGCTACACTATCTCGAAAAAGTTGCCGTGGTAAACTGATTCTTATTTGCAAACAGCTTCTTTATAAAAGACTAAGGATGCTCAGCAGGGATGACTACTGACTCCACAGCGGATCGCAAACCGTGTCCTATGTGCTCATCGGCGCCGGTCTATGAGAGGACGCTGAACAATATTGACCTCGTCCGGTGCGCAGGCTGTGGATTCGTTTACGCCGACATGGATGATGACGCCATTGAGGCAGCGAATTTTCATTTCGATAACGAGACCGTCGAGAAGTACTGCGGATTACAGACCTGGGTGGACTGGTTCTGGTTCGCTCGTATTGCGCGACGCATAACACGCAGGGTCGTGGCAGGCACTGTGCTGGATGTCGGCTGCGGGAACGGCTTATTACTGCGTCAATTTCTCGAGCTCGGCTGGATAGGAGTCGGCCTGGACCCTTCACCATGGGCGAAAAGTTGCGCGCAAGGCTACGAGGTTGTGCAAAGCACACTCGGCCAGGCACCTTTTCCAAACGACCATTTCGAGGCGGTTACAAACACGGCGGTTCTGGAGCACGTCGCCCGGCCTGGTAGCTACGTTGAAGAAGTTATGAGGATTCTGAAACCCGGTGGGTGCGCATACTTCAACGTCCCAAACTACGGCTCACTGGCGATCCGGCTTGGGATTTCGGACTTTCCCTCCAACATACCACCCTGGCACGCAAATTACTTCACTCACAAAACGCTACGCAGGTTGTTTATGCCTGTGGAACATACGATCGAGAATATCACGGTTCGCAGCTATGGAATTCCGCAGTCCTACGGGGCATACGTCTGGATTCATCGAAAGCTGCGAAGTAGAATTGCAGAGGCAAAGCCCCAGGAGCAACCGCAGACGAATCGGTACAGAAAAGACTATCAGCGTGTCTTAGCGCGGCTCCTCGGGTCGATATATTACCACGCAGGCCGACCGCTGAAGATGGGCGACAAGCTTGAGATTATGGTAATCAAGAGACCTATATGACATCGGTCGATAAATAAAAGACTTCGTTGAGTGTGTGATAATGACAGAAAAACATTTCTACGAGCATTTTCAAAAAGACCAACCTACACGTTCGGGTCAACGGCTTACTGCTGCGCTGGCCAGGCGGATTTTTGAGTTCGCCCGGATAAAAGCCCACGACAAAGTCATGGAGATCGGACCCGGTCGCGGGGCCATTGGCGAGATTTGCCTTGAAAAAGGCCTTGAGTATTTCGCCATAGAACCCAACCGGGAAATGGCTGCGGCACTTGAGGAAAAAGGGGCAAAAGTTACTTGTGCGATGGTTCCGCCGTTGCCGCCATTGGACAGAGATTTCGATATTGTGCTGATGATTCATGTGATGGAACACATGAATAGCATGTATGACGCACTGCAGATAACCCGGCAAATAGGGCAGGTACTAAGACCAAAGGGGAGGCTTATTATATGCTCACCGGATTATTTGAACCTGCGGTCGAACTTTTTTAACTGTGATTTTTCTCACAATTACGTAACTACACGGCGTCGACTCGAGCAACTTCTGGTTAATGCCGGATTCACAAACATCAAAAGCTGTTATCTGAGCGGTCCTCTGGCTGGTTTACCTTCCATACTTGTCTCCGCCCTGGCTGCCTGGATGCCTTTTGGGCTGCTCAACGCAATGTTTGCGAGTAATAAGCCCATCCACAAGCTATACAAACTACAATTGACGTTCTCGAGAGCAGTGCTAATTGCGGCAGAAAAGGCTGATTAATCTATAAATCATTCTATGGTCATAAAGTGGAGACAAATAGCGAAGGTCTTGGTCAGAATTGCAGTCACAACGCTGCTGTTAGTGTGGGTCTTTAGGAAAATTGACTTTCAGCAGTTTCGGCAGACCGTAGAGAACGCGAGGTGGCAATATCTGATTGCTGTTTGGGGTTTTACGGCGATATTCTTCTTGATTCAGTCAATCTCGATGCAAATCATCCTAAAGAAGCAGGGTTGCACCGTCAGTCTAAACACCCTGCTCGGCGCAAGCGCGGTCACCTCACTTTACAGCATGATATTGCCGGGGATACTCAGTACGGGCGTCAAATGGTATATACTTAAGAAAGATACAGGCAAAGGGCTTAATGTACTAAGCAGCATGTTGTACAACCAGCTTGCGCTATTTGTTGTGATTACAGCGATCGGATTGACGGCCTTGATTATCACCAATCCGGGGCCGCTGCTACTAAGAGATACGGGCAATTCATGGATAGTGCCCACTATTTCGGCGATACTATTAGTGAGCACGGTAGCTCTTTGCGTGCTTTTATTAAATGCACGGACTGGAGCACGAATCACAACAGGACTTAGTAAGCTGCTTCGGCATTTCCCCGGCGCCGCGCGGCAGAAAGGTCAAGAGGTTCTTGATCAAATTGCCATTTTTCAAAATGCAGGCGTGTGGTTCCATTTGAAAATCGCATTACTGACCCTTACGGCCAGTCTGGCAATTTGTGTGTGTGTTTACGCCTCTGCGGCAAAAGCCGCAAATATAATCGTGCCGGTCGGCGTGTTAGTCTGGGTGTGGGCGGTTGTTTTCGCCTTGGGTAGGATTCCAATATCCGTGGCGAACCTCGGCGTCAGAGAAGTAACTGTGGTAGGTCTGCTTGCCTTATACGGCATAGACAGGCCCTCAGCATTACTGATGTCCATGATACTATTTTCCTGCCAGGTGTTTATGGCGATGATAGGGGTGGCATACCAGGTTGTTTGGGCAATGCGAGCCAAAAGCCACCCGAATCATCAGGCAAACTGAGCAGGACTGCCAGGCAGTTTGCAGACAAAAGTAGCAAAGGGTTCACTCAAAATGATCTCATGACATCCTTGACACCCACTATTGATTATCAGTGATTATCAGGAGAATAATAATAGTGGCGTAAGGAGTTTTATACACCGGAGCGATAACGAGGTCAGCCACCTTCTGGTGGAAAAGGAAAATGGGGAAATAGGGACATCTCTGAAAGAGCATATCAAGTCGTTTTTCAAACCTTTTGGTCTCCTACCTGCTCGGCTTTGTTGGCCTGCTTGGGGATGGTCAAGCTGAATGTGCTGCCGCCGGCGGGGTTGTTCAAGGCCCAAATTTTCCCACCGTGCCTTTCAACCACTTGTTTGGCGAAAGACAATCCCAAGCCCGTTCCATCTCTCTCAATCGCCCTGGCATTTGGCGCCCTATAGAACTCCTCAAATATTCTTACGAGGTCCTCTTGCGGCACCCCTATACCCGTATCACTAATCTGAAGAAGAACGGACTCAGCCTGGTCTTTCACTTCCATTCGGACCTTACCGCCACAGGGCGTATATTTGACGGCGTTGAGCAGCAGGTTGGTGATGGTCTCTTCAATCAGGACTTCTTCGCCGTAAACCTCATCAATAGATGGAGCAAGCTCATAGCTTAAGTCAATCGACTTTTCTTTTGCTTTAACCTGCACCGCGGTAACGGCATCCAAAACGGCGTTTTTCAGCGAAAAAAAACCCATTTCCAGACGGCCTGTAAGTTTCATACGAGTCAGCTTCAAAAGCGCCGTTACAAAAGCCGTGCACTTGGTGGTCCTGTGGTAAGCCCTATCGATAAGGTCCTTTTGTTTGGGGTTAAGTGGACCTACAATCTCATCATCAACAATATCTATACAACTTTCGATCGCAGCCAAATGGCCTCTAATATCATGCGTCAGTCGCAAAACGTATTCATTCTTCACCTGATCCTTTTCCCTGAGCAGCTTATTGGCCTGCTCAAAGCTTTCCTGCTGCTTTCGCAACTGCTCGGAGATGGAGGTCGTCATGTAAACAACCAAAAACAACGTAATCGCAAACACAAAGAGCATTCCGAGAACAAAAGTACTGTCTTTGTAAAGACCGTGACCTGCGAAATTGGTCAGCTCGTAGTGAGGAATAATCCTCCATGATTCCAATAGTACCAGGCCGCCGAAGAGCAAAACGGCCAAAGCGGCCTGCACGTAACTTTGAACCTTAGGGCGCAGGATGCTCACAATAATCATGTGAAACACAAAGAAAAAAGAAAACGGATTCTCGATTCCGCCCGAAAAATGCAAAATTGTCGCGAGAATAAACAGGTCAGCCGATATCTGGAAAGTTATTATCCGTCCGATTGTATGCGGTGATGGCTCTTGAGCATGACGAGTGCAGTATCTTAGTAAGATGAAATTATAAACCAGCAGGACGCTGGTAATAATGTACAATGCGGAAACGGGCAGCGACACCCGCATCACATTGCCGGCGACAAAAGTCGCTATACCCAGGGTCGCTATAGCAACCCATCGCAGTTTCACAAGCCAATAGGCCCTTTGGACAAGGCTCGTGCTCTGAAGGAGATTTTCCATAACTCACGACTTTTGGAGAAGATTAGAGACTTTCTCCAAGAGCACGTCCGGTTTGATGGGCTTGTCAAGAAATTCTTCGACCGGAAGCCAAGTCTCGTCGCCCGCCGCCGGGCGGAAATCAAGGCCGGTCCTCTGCTTGATCGCTGTCACCATCAGAATAGGTATGCTCTTATATTCGGGGTTCTGCTTCAACGACCTTGAAAGGTCGAAGCCCTCTTCGGCGGTGCTCATCATGACATCGAGAATAATCAAATCCGGTTTAGCTGCTTTCAGCCGGACCATCCCATCAGCACCATCCTTGGCACTAACAACTTCGTAGCCCTTATTCTCCAGAACTACCTTCATCGCCTCGGTGATATCCGGGTCATCATCAATAATCAAAATTCTTCGCCGTGCCATTTCATCCTCTTATACAATCCTTGGACCTTTTTCTAATCTTTCGCGGTATTTTGCGTTTATATATCAGAGGCGCCACCAAGTCAACAGCAACCATGATCGGCAAGGAAAAGAACAATCGCGGATTAGCGGTCAGCAGGATTTCAGAAAGGAGCAGCGGCGGGGTTTGCTGCGCGCACCATAACTACTGAAGTTCATCACAGATCACCGAGACGTAATGGTCAATCCTTTCGGCAAGCAGCTTGCTAAGCTCCATGCCTGCTGAAATACGGTCAGGCTCAATACCAAAAATGACGACCTCACCCTGCAACTGACACAGCTTTTTTGCCATGTCGAGGACCTTGAGCAGATCCGCTTCGTGCAGCGTCCGGCCCGTCAAGATTTTGTTGCTTCCGGCCTGATCAAGTGTGAATCTCTTAATCAATCCCGGCTGTTCGCCCATCCGTGCGCAGTCAATGAATATAACCTTTTGCCTACCTTCGATGATATAAAGAACAGACACCCCCCCTGTGCCTGCATCTATAAATTCAACTGAAGGATATTTGTCACCAAGACCGGACAGCCGTTGAACAACGTGAACGCCTATACCGTCATCCGACATGAGTGTATTACCAAGGCCGATCACAGCGATAGGTCTTCTCATTGGCCTGAGGTCTATTTAACGAATGTCACATCAAGTAAGTGCGTTGAGCAGGATACACACGGGTCATAAGCCCGCACAAGCATCTCAAGCTTGCGGCGAACAGCATCCTCACCCTCGTGGATGATTTGAGGAACCAACTTCTCGAAGTCCTTCTGAATGTTGGCGTGGTTTTGGTTGGTGGGAATACAAATATCCGCAGCCATGCACCTGCCTTTACGGTCGAACTCGTATTCATGAAAGAGGATTCCCCGCGGCGCCTCGACACAGCCACTGGCCTTGCCGGCTCTGGGAGTACCGGAGGGTTTCTCCTGCTTTAATCCCCTGCTCAGAAGCTCGTCAATAAGCACGATGCTGCCCTCAACTATATGGGCACACTCAACAAGCTGAGCAACAGTGTTCATAAAAGGATTGGAGCAGCCCTTCTTCAGACCGACTTTCTTGGCGATATCCTTGGCCAAAGGTGAAAGCAGCTCCCCGTTGTTGTTGAACCTCGCCAGAGCACCAACTGCATAAGAATCGCGGTGCCATTTAGCCCACTTGGCGGTTGACTGGTCGCTAACGTATTCATTGGCAACCGTCTTCCACTTATTGATGGGTATAGTCCCCGAATAATCGGTTGAGCCGATTTCGCCGTGGTAGAAAGTATATGCAGGGGGCTTATTCTGCTTTAAGGACACATATTCGGTCGGGCGATCGAAATTGGGGATATGCTCCGCAACCGAAAGAACTGTCTCAACCACGACCTTCAAATCAGGCACGCAGCTCTTGAGTTTCTGCTGTAAATCGCGGAGCTGTTCCTCGCTCGGTATCCTTGTAAGGCCGCCCGGCTTGAGCGTCACGGGATGTGTGGTCCTGCCCGCAATCAGGTCAGACCATTCGTTCGCCAGTCTGTGCAGGCGAATCACTGTTTTGACAACGTCGCCGGCTTTGGCAACCAGAGGCACCACCGACGGGACGCCGAAGAAATCTGGGACGGCCAGATAACCGATATGCAAAACATGACTTTGCAATTGCTCGGAGTAGTGCATCAGCAGTCGAATCTTGTCACTCTGCTCGGAAACATCCAGGCCGACAGCGGCTTCAACCGCTTTGGTCGCAGCAAGCGAATGTGATATAGAACATATCCCGCAAATCCTGCTGACTATTATCTGAATATCGTCATAGCTTCGACCGCGGACCATGGCCTCAAAAAAACGCGGGGCCTCCGGGACCTGCCACTGTACCTTCTCAATCCTGCCATTCTTCGCGTTCACCACTATATTGCCGTGGCCTTCGATGCGGGTCACGTGATGTACGTTTACATTAACTGCTTTACTCATAGATTGTCGGCCTTTGTTTACTTCCAAAAAGAACCATCTTTGTCTTCAAATCATCGATGTCCAAGTCGTATCTTTCCACTACATCCCTGGCGGCATCAACATTCGGATTATCAATATAACCCCTGCAGCCAAAACACCTAAAGCCCGAAGAAGGACATCTTGCTCCACAGCCGGCACGAATAATCGGGCCGAGACAGAGCTGCCCGTATTCCCAAAGACACGGATTACCCCTGGCCTTGCACTCGACACAGACGGGCCACTCCGGTATCTCAGGTTTTTTGCCCATCAACAGGCAGCGAATGATATAAGTAAATTCTTTGCGGTCAATCGGGCAGCCGTGAACATAGTAATCCACCTTCACCACTTCATCTACAGCCCTGGTCAAAGCAGTTTCCAGATGAGGCTTGCCTGCATCTTTGCCATACACATATTTTTTAACATCCTCAAGGTCAAAATTGTTCTTGAGCTTATTGACACCGCCGATTGTCGCACAGGCCCCCAGCGCTATAAGAACCTTGGCCCGACTTCTTATGAGCTGAATCCGCTTCTCATCTTCATCCCTGGTAATGGAACCTTCAATAACGGCGATGTCGTACTGGTCGCTTTGCTCGCTCAAAGCCTCGCGCCACTCAACAACATCGGCCACGCCCAAAAGGTCGAGCAGCTCCTCTTCGAGGTTCACAATCTGCAACTGGCAGCCTTCGCAGCACGCGAAATCAAAAACAGCAATTCTCGGTTTGCCCATCTCTATATCGCCTCTGGCATACGGGCCAAATCAGAATATCGAAATACAGGCCCGTCCATGCACACATAACGGTCGTTGATTTGGCAATGCCCGCACTTTCCTACGCCGCACTTCATCTTGCGTTCAAGATTCAAATAGGTGCTCTCTCGCGGCACTTTGTATTCCCAAAGGGACATCAGCACAAACTTATACATAACAGGCGGACCGCAAACTAAAACAACAGCGGATTTGAGCCTGTCTTTAACCTTTGGAATTAAGGTTGTGACTACCCCCACATTTCCATTCCAGCAGTCATCACCCTCATCCACCGTTTCGATGAAGACAATGTCCTTTCGTTTACTCCAGGCTTCAAGCTCCGATATGAAGAACCGTCGAGCACTGCACGTTGTCCCCTGGAGAATCGTGACATCGCCGTAGTCGTCGGGGTTATCAAGCACATAGTTAATGAATGAACGCTGCGGGGCGAGACCAATTCCACCGCAAATAAACACGAGGTCCTTGCTCTTCGATTCCTCGACAGGATAAGCGCCGTTACCTAACGGGCCGCGGATACCGACCTTGTCGCCGATACCCAACTTATGGATAGCATTAGTCACATTACCGACTTTGCGAACCACTACCTCGAAACCGTCTTTAAGCGTGGGCGAGGAGGTGATCGTAATCGGGGCCTCGCCGATACCGGCAACCGATATCTCTACAAACTGCCCCGGCAGATAATCGAATCGCCCGTCATCCATCGCAAGATGCAAATACACCTCGGTCTGGTTCAGCATCTCAGTCCGCTTGACCGTGGCCAACTGCGGAAGATATATGTCTTTTTCTTTGACGCAACACTCACACATCAATCAAGCTCCCAATCGCACCTAAACAAATATCCACGCCGGGTGCACTCATTAGGTGATGCCCAAATCATCTATCAACCGATTATAGACGTTCACCGGATTTGCAATATCCGGCAGGCACGCCCCCACACACCTGCCGCAACCGACACACGCAATTTGCCCGCCGATTTTCGCCGGAACATATTTGGCTTTTCTGTACAATCTGTGTCGGAAACGAGCGGCCCTTTGCTTTCTGAACTCGTGCCCCCCCGCCACTTTCGAAAAGCCATCCAAAAGGCAGCCATCCCAAAAGCGGTCGCGTCTGCCAGAGGTGAGGTTCCAGCTCACATCATCCTGAACATTAAAGCAGTAGCAGGTCGGGCAAACGAGATTGCAGGAGCCGCACGAAAAACATGTCTTCGCCTTTTCCTCCCACACCGGATGGTCGTAGGCCCTGTCAAGCAGCTTCGGCAGGTAAGCAAAATCACATTTAAGCTGATGCTTATTGAGCTGCTTTTTATTCCTATTCCAAACTTGCTCCCTTTTATCAAGGTCGTTTTGCGCGGCTTCGGGGGCCCCTTTGGCTTTCGACAGCAGTTTTTCACCCATCTCCGTCGCCGCTTCAACCACATAGCCGTCATCTATATCAGTCACAAGAATATCGTAGCCTTGCCGCACCACCGCAGTACCCATCGACGCTGCAAAAACGTTTTTCGACGGCGTCACAACATCGCAGGCAATAATCGCAGCGTTGTGCCGCCTGGTCATATAGTGCGTATCGTAGTTGTCCTGCTCGAATAATATATCCATCTGATTGATGGCTATCATATCGTACGGGTGAACACCGATAAGGACGAACTTGTCATCGCTGTACTGCGATTGATACCCTCCATCTACTTGATACGTCATAAGAGTCTCAGCGGCAGGCTGGAAAAACTTCTTGGGAGGTTGAAGTGTTACATCATAATCAAGCCTCAGGTCCTTGGCCGAACTCAACTCGGCAAAGTCAAACCTGTCACCCTTGGCCTGCACGCCAATAACCTGCTGGGCACGAATAATCGCATCAACAAAATTCTCAAAGGCCTCTTTCGTTAATTTCTTAACTATCATTTCCCAATCCTAACTTCACAAAGCCTTGCCGATGGCTCGCAGCCCTGTTGCCATAGATAGTGCTTGTGCCTACATTCACAAAGTAAAAAACGTCATTTTATTACCGTGACAGCACCTTGTCAACCCCATTAACGCGATTTTCAAAATCGCAGGTCACAGTAAGACTTTGTAGTTACCACCAACAGAAGCTGTGCAAGATTGATCCTTTTTGTTATTCTTGTGAAAATTTTGCGTTCTCTATAAGTCTGTAAGCATAGTAAGGAGTGCAGATATGCAAAGGTTTCTCTTAGTCTTGGTTCTTACGCTGCTCATACTAACGGCTACTCAGGCCGGTACCTTGACGCTGGAGAGCAGCTACCTAAAACTCGAAGTCGATGGAACAACAGGTCGATGGACCTTAGAAGATAAACGCTCCGGGACAAGATGGCCTTCCGAAGGAACGGCCTCGCCGGGGACGGCGGCGTGGCTGGCAGGTAATTTTGCCAAAGCCGAAAGCCCAAACAAAGAATCCGTCCGCCTCCAAATGAACAATGAAACAGCCGTGGTCTTTACTCTGGTCGACCAAGGTCGGGCAATTGAGATTCGCTACGAAACCCAGACAAAGGAACCGATCCGTTTACTTGACGATGCCCTGGGCATAACTGACGCACAAGGCGGCTACATCATTGTCCCATGTCGCGAGGGACTGCTGATTCCTGCGAACAGCGGCAAAGAATTCAAGCAGGTATTCGGCACATCCGAGTACGAAGGATGCCATATAAATATGCTTGGCTTCGTAAAAGCCGGCTCCGCACTTGTGGCGACCTGGGATGATACCTACGTATTTCCCGAACTTCAAAGTACCAAACCCGCGGATAAACCATATCGTCAGAGACTGACCGCGGTGATTGAACTGCGCAACACCGCCAGGTCGGTTCGCCTGACACCATTGGGCAAAGGCGACTGGAACACAATAGCCGAAGGTTACAGGCGGTACGCAGAGCAGAAAGGTCTGGCTGTAACATTGCGGGAAAAAATCCGCCGCAACAAACACGTCGAACTAATGGTCGGCGCAGCAAACGCCAAACTATGGACCTGCCTTGCCCGACGAATGAATGAAGAAAGTACGCAGGAAGAATCCGTCAAAGTCCACTGGACGTTCGATGAAGCAGCACAGGTCGCCGAGCATCTCCGCAAAGACATGGGCATCGAGCGATGCCTTTTTATTATGGGAGGCTGGACCGAAGGCGGGTACGACTGCAGACACCCGGACAATCTGCCGGCCAACCCTGAATGCGGAGGTAATGAAAAACTTGCGGAGGCTGTTAAGCGCATTCAGGACCTGGGTTACATTGCATGTTTGCATGACAATTACCAGGATATGTACCGCGACGCGAAAAGCTGGAACCCAACTTTTATCGAAAAACAGGCCGACGGCTCACTAATAAAAGGAGGACGATGGCTCGGCGGACGAGCGTACATGGTTTGCGCACCCAAGCAATTGGAACTCGCAAAACGCTCCCAGAATTTACCCGAAACCGGCAAATTGTTCGCCCCCTGGAGCTATTTCATCGACACCACTTACGCCGTCGGACCACGCGAATGTCACGACCCCAATCATCCTATCGGCCGCAACGATGATATTGCATGGAAAATACGCCTGAGCGATTACGCCCGTGAGATATTCGGCACGTTCGGCAGTGAGTGCGGCAGGGAATGGGCGATACCCCATAGCGACTTTTTTGAAGGGCTTGTGGGCGTTTCGGGCCGCTATTACCACAATCTCAAACCGGAGACAATCGGCGCTACGGTTATTCCCTTTTTTGAAATGGTTTACCATGACTGCCAAATATCTTACGGCAAATACGGTTACTCGGCTGATCAAGCCGGTGAGTACGTTGCTCATCATGTTCTGTGCGCCCGACCGCTGCATTATCACTCTTTCCCGGACCATATCTACTGGCAATCAGAGGGAGCTCGGAAAAAAAGTACCGGCCCCGGCTCGGACCTTGCATGTTACACTCGCAGCGATAGCGGCTGGGCCGAAGGCATGCACCCGGTGGATGTATTTCTAAAAAATACCCAGGAAATCCTGGGGCCTCTGCACAGCGAAACAGCCTTCAACCGTTTGGATCGTTTGGAGCTGTTGACCCCTGACCGCGCGGTCAGACAGGCCGTCTATGGTGAAGGAAAAAATGCGACAAAAGTAATCGTTAATTTCGGCGGCACCGAAGCAAAAATATCGACGACTCTGGCAGGTGAGGCTATTCTGCCCCCATGGGGATTTATTGTTGAAAGCCCGAGCTTTGCAGCCTTCTACGCACGTCGCTGGGGCGGGATAGATTATCCCAACGGCGCATTATTTACACTCCAGGCAACAGATAAAAAGAGTCTAATGCAGTCCGGCAGCATACGCATTTTCCATGGATTCGGACCTGTAACTATTACATGGAAAGGCATAAACTACGATGTGCAACGAGAGCAGGTGATCCAGCCAAAATAGAGGCGGTGCTATTGCTATCTGCTCTGCGACAGGCTGTCCTCTGCAAACCTATTCGCTGTAGCGGGCTCACCCAGAAATGTCCTGAAAACCCCACTTTCAAAAAGCTGCCCGGCAAGCATTTCATATCCTTTGCTGAGAGGATGACTCGCATCTCGATAAAGCTCACTCGGTAAGGGCGGCGCGATATAATAAGGCACAGTTTTCTGTTGCAGCCAGGACTCAATTTGGCTCTTCATCTTGCTGTAAGTCTCTGCGCCCGCCACTGTTAATATATGCTCATTGAATGGTCCCACCAGTACAAACACTTTGTTGCCCCGTGCTCTGAGCATATCAACCGTGCGTCGAAAAAACCGCCACTGGAAGGACTCGGAAAGGTCAACCCAATCAAAGTCTTCTTTGGTCATGCTCTTTTCCATCCAGGAAACATGCTCAGCCGGATTGTAGTGCTCAGCAGTTGGAACCTCCAACGTAATAGCCGACAGAGGATTCCGGTAAGGATGTTCCAATGTCCACGCAGTCAGGTCCATGCTCTGAAAGTACACTTTCTGCAGATGAGAAGTCCAGCTAAAGAAATCCACGTATCGCTCTACGACCGTGCCAATCCTCCCAGAGATAGACTCTTTATAACAGGCAATCTTCGGCACAAACTGCGGAACAAGCTTGGGGTGATGGAACTGGAACTCCTTATCGGTCTGCAAGTCAAACTTGCCAGAGCTCATCCATAAGGGATTCAAATGTAAAATAATCCTCTTATTTGAGATGTCACGTCCGTAGTGACTTAGTAGGCCAAACAAAGCTACTGGATGCAAACCATCAACTGCAAGATTGGCAAACTCATCCCCCCCTGCCAGCTCATTGAAATAGTGCGATAGTGTTGCACCGGCGGGTACATAAAATCCTCTTATAGCCGAATCACCAATCACGAGTATCTTATCGCGGCTGCACGCCCACTTGCAGTAACGCTCGTACAACCAATAGTCGTCACTCAAATCAGACGGAACTCGATAGTCGGCCTGCGGCTCGAACTTCTCTACCTGAGGCCAAAGCCGCGGCAGAAAAATCAGCAGGGCCACCATCGTAACTCCAACAACAAGCCACTGCCGGATTGACAGCCTCACGCCATTGGAGCTGAATGGAATTGCATCTCCATTCGTGGTGGATATGACATTTCCTGTTGACCTGCCACGCACGACAGCACCCTTCAGAACTGTAAATAGATAAACGCCTGGCCGCCAGGATGAGCAAAGACGGCCAGATACAAGACCATCAAACCGACAATTCCTACGCGCACCTGCGCCAATTCAACAAGACCTCTAAACCTCGACTCATAAGCGAACTGGTACAGCCAGGCAAAAAATACGAAGGCCAACGCTAAAATCGGGCAATAAGGATTCGCAAAACCACTGCTGAATATCCGAGATATGATCAGCCACGCATCAGCAATGCTATCGGCCCTGAAGAAAATCCATGCAAAGCCGACGAACACGAAGACAAGTATCTGCTTGAGTAACCTCGGCACATTTTCTCTGTAGAACGAGGACCTTTCCAGCTCGCGAGTCAAGACCCTGCCTATCGCGTGCACCGCCCCCCATAGGACATACGTCCAGGCCGCACCATGCCACAAACCTGAGATAACCATTGTCAAAAACATATTTCTGTACGTGTTGAAGGTCCCCTTGCGGTTGCCACCCAGAGGAATGTACACATAGTCTTTGAACCATGATGACAGGCTGATGTGCCACCTCGACCAAAACTCACCCAGTCCTGTAGCCAAGTATGGGTTGTTGAAATTGAGCATCAGTCGCACACCCATTAGCCGGGCGATGCCTCTTGCCATATCGGTGTAACCGCTGAAGTCAAAATAAATCTGCCAGGCAAAAAGAAAGGCGGCCAGAATCAACGCCGGCGATTGAAATTGACCGGGGGCAGCGTAAACCTTATCAACATACAATGCAAAATAGTCGGCCAAAGCGACCTTCTTGAAAAGCCCCACAACAAATAAGGAAAGTCCATCAGAGATGTCTTGCCTGGATATGACCGGCTCGGCGCGGAGCTGAGGCAGCATATTCGCAGCTCTTTCTATCGGTCCGGCCACCAGTCGCGGGAAGAAAGCCACAAATGCAGCATGCGTAACAAAGCTCGACTCTCTTGCGACCCGGCCGCGATATACATCAATCATGTAACCCATCGACTGAAAAATGTAAAACGACAAGCCGACAGGCAATAATATACCCGGCTCAGCGACTGTATAACCAACCCCGACATGCGACAGAATAAAATTGATATTGTCGGTTACAAATACCCCATACTTGAAGAAACCCAAAAGCGCCAGATTATTCACTATGCTCAACGCCAGCCATGCCTTTTTCCTGGTGCTTACATCCATCTTCGCAGCAGTTAGGTAGTCAACCACCGTGGAGTAGAATATCAGGATCGGATAGAAAGGATTGAAGCAGGCGTAAAAGAAATACGAAACAGCCAATATCCAAAGCAGCCGCAGCCTGGTTCGCTTAAGCAGCAGGTACAGCGGGTACACCACTACGAAGAATGTGACAAACGACCACGTATGAAACAGCATCGGTCGGCCTTCTAACCCATCAACACGCGGATATGAGCCTCCACCGATGCAGCCAGACCGGTAAGGCTATACCCTCCCTCAAGGACCGACACAAGCCGGCCCCTGCAACATTTGTCCGCTATTGCTTTAACAATCTGCGTCAGCTCAGCAAATCCCCGTTCGGTCAGCTTCATCGCGCCTAAAGTGTCATCCTTATGAGCGTCAAAACCTGCGGATATCAGGACAAAATCGGGCGAAAAACTCAGTGCAGCAGGTTTGAGTTTTTCCTCGAATGCACGCAGAAAATCGTTATCACCGGCCCCCGCCTGAAGCGGCACATTTATCGTGTGGTTCAAGCCCGCGCCGCTGCCTTTTTCCGATTCGCTTCCGGTGCCGGGATAGAACGGATATTGGTGCACGCTGAAATAAAGCACATTAGGGTCGGTATAAAAAACCGCCTGAGTCCCATTGCCATGATGCACATCACAATCCACAATGAGCACCTTTTGCAGACCGTATTTTTTCTGAATGTACTTGGCGCCGACAGCCACGTTATTAAAGATACAGAAACCCATTGCCTCATCCGGCATTGCATGATGACCGGGCGGACGAACCGCACAGAACGCATTCGCAACCCGTCCTTCCATGACCGCGTCAATAGCACACAGCACTCCTCCCGCCGCCAGAAGCGCCGCCTCGTATGACCTTTGCGATATCGGAACATCCATCGAATCCAGATAGCCGGCACCTTCCTCACATCTCACGCGGGCACGTTCTATATAATTGGGCCGGTGCACAGTACCCAACCATTCAAGCGAGACCGGCGAAGGACTCAACAGGAGCAGTTGAGAATACAAGCCATCCTTCTTGAGCCTGTCAATAATCGCAGTCAGTCTCTCAGGTCTTTCGGGGTGGCCTGGGGTTGTTTTGTGCTCAAGATAAATGTCGTGATAAACAAAACCGGTTTTAGCCTTTTTCGGGCCTGTTTTGTCTTTTTCATTGTTCGGGTCAACAGCACTATTGTTAGATGCCTTCCTTACGCAACGAAATCCGATAGCGTCGCTCGCCAGGCACGTATCGTTGATAGATGGGTCACTCGCTCTACAGGCCGACCGACAACAATCGGCGATTGAGCTCCATGCCCCTCCGCGCAGAACCCGCTCTTTGCCCTGCTGTGGTCCTCTCGGATTTTGCTGCGGGCTTTGTTTATAGTAATCTTCCGAATACAAATCATTACACCATTCTGCAACATTTCCACACATGTCGTATAGTCCCCACGGATTGGGTTTCTTCTGACCAACAGGGTGCGTTTTCTTAAGCGAATTTTCAGCAAACCACCCATAGATTTTAAGTTTTCGCGGGTCGCTGCCAAAGTGGTATTTAGTGCTTGTCCCCACACGACAGGCGTACTCCCATTCCGCCTCAGTCGGCAGCCTGTAGCCATCCGCATCGAAATTGCACTGCCAAGTTTTTTCATCATAACACGGCGTGAGTCCCTCGGCCCGCGAACGCTCGTTGCAGTACAAAGCCGCATCGGTCCAATTTATCTGTTCCAAAGGATAATTCGGATCCTTGAAGTGAGATGGGTCCGGCAGTTGATATTTCTTAAATTGGTCCTGCGTCACCTCGTATTTGTCCATCCAAAAAGAGCTGACCCAGACCTTGTGTACCGGCGATTCATCGGGCCGACCGCCGTTACTACCCATTTCAAACCAACCGCCGGGAATAAGAACCATCTCGACCCCGCTTCTGGTCGTCGCTGCCTGGATTTCAACAGCGGTCTCACTGGCCCGGCGACAGCATGGAAGAACCGCCGCAGCCAATATCAGGCAAAGCACACCGAGTATAATCTTGATTGAGCGCCCACTCATCTATTCAAGTCCCAAACAGTAATATTCTCTAAAATCCGGTGTCCGGCATCCTCAATGACCCGTGCCGGGTATCGGCACCCAGTCAGGCTCTTTATTGTGATTGCCGTCGGTGGTTATCTGTACCCACGCGCCCGACATGTCAACTACACATATATTCCAACCCGGAGCCTTGCCGCCAACCATCTCATCCGCCTTGGGTCCATAGCTAAAAGCGATGTATTTGCCGTCCGGCGAAAAATCGGTGTGATAGACCTCATGCTCCTCGTCACATGTCACAATCTTATGAACGCCGCTCACCGCAGGGACCTTACCCAACTCGATATGAGCTACGCATAAATCGCAGTCGCTTAATCCCCACGTTATCATCTTGCCGTCAGGACTGAAATCGGGCCTACAGCCGGTGACCCCGAATTTCGTCAAATCAAATACTTCAGCCCGACCGGCTGGAAAGGCTAAAATAGCATGTTTGAAGCCCATCCCGCCGTGAACAGTGCTTACAAACCAATCTCCGTCCGGAGACCAGCATACGTTATATAGGTGGTGCAAGCTTACATCCGGATGTGCCTTATGTTGGCCGGTCTCAATATTGTAGAAAAACAGCCCCTTCGTAGCATAATCAGTTATTGTGTAACGCTCATATTCGCCTTTTACATAGGCAATGGTCTTACCGTCCGAGCTCCAGCACGGCTCACGAGCGTTGTCAGCGACCTTGACCCGACCGGAGCCGTCAATGTTCATATACAAGACGCTCCGCAGCCTGTCTTTACCCGTACCAACATCAGTAACAAAACATATTTTCGTACCGTCGGGCGAAGCATGTGGATACATCTCATCCACATCAGGTGTGCCTGTCAGATTGACCGAGCTGGAGCCATCAGCATTTACCAAACACAGCTCCCAGTTCTCCTTGCCGTCGGTCCGACGATAAGTCTCATGCACAATCTTGAAAGGAATCTTCTCCAGAGCCAACGCCGATCTGGGCGATGGAGCTTTTTTGACACCGCCGGGACTTTGCGCTCCGTAAGCATATTGACCGGCTACAATCACACCCAAAAGAAGGGGAAACACAAAAGCCGCGAATACCGAATGAAATCCGATCTTAATAGGTCGAGCTATTGCTGACATAGAAATAGTCTCCAAATAGACTGTGCACCTTAGACCATCGGGCCGGCTGACTGATATGACAGCCTAATGACCGGCATTTCGGATGGGTACCCAGTCAGGCTCCTTATTATGCTTGCCGTCTGTGGTAATCTTAACCCACCTGCCCGCCAGATCGCCCACACAAATATCCCAGCCCTCAGCCATGCCGCCGACCTGCTGGCCGCCTTCAAACGGCCCGTGACTAAAAGCGATATGCCGGCTGTCCGGCGAGAGATCCACATGGTAAACCTTCAAATTCCGGGGACATCTGACAATCTCACGAATATTTGTAACCTTGGGCTCGCTGCCCATAAGGTCGATATTTCCGATGCATAAATTCCAGTCGGTCTCCCCCCACACAACCATCTTACCGTCAGTGCTCAGGTCGGGCCTGCAACCTTTCACCCCCCACTTTGCCAAATCAAAAACCCCCTTCCCAAAGGCCTCAAACGCTAATATGGTATCGCTATAGCCCATGCCGCCATGTACCGCAGCCATGAACCATTTCCCGTTGGGCGACCAGCAAATGGCGTAGAGGTGATGCAAATCGGTGTTTGGATGCGCCCGATGCAGACCGGTCTCCAGATCATAGAACAGAAGCTCACTGGTCGCATACTCCCTCGTAGTATAGCGGAGAAACTCACCCTTAAGATACGCGATGCTTTTACTGTCAAAACTCCAGCACGGCTCCCTCGCATTTTCCGCAACCTTAACTCGCCCCGTCCCATCCACATTCATGTAATAAACATTGCGGACTATATCCGTCCCTATATCCTCGTCCACAACAAAACAAATCTTTGTCCCATCGGGCGAAACATGAGGATACATCTCATCAACATCGGGCGTGTTGGTGAGATTAACCGGATTGGAGCCGTCGGCATTCATCATAAACAGCTCCCAATTCTCCTTGCCCTGGGTTTTGCGGTAGGTCTCATGTACAATCTTGTACGGGATTTTCTCGAGGTGAAGCTCCGCACGCACCGAATCACTGTTGCCCGGCTGAGACTTCTCTGAAGTCCTCTGGGCATAGAGTGTTTTATCCACAATTAGCACACACACAACAACAACGCCCACAAATATTGTTCTCTTCATAGAAAGCCTGATCCTCTTCGATATACGAAGTCTACTCTTACGGCATATTACGATAACGGAAGTACGGCCCGACCACAAGATTCTATCACCCCCGCGGCCAATGCCTTCTATATATAGCATCTGTACGACCGTGGCAATTGAAGGTTATAATGTTCACTTGACCGGAGAATAAATGGCAAAGACAGACATAACAATCATTTACGAAGACAACGATATTCTTGTTCTCAACAAACCCACGGGCATTAGCGTCACCAAAGACCGCAGCGGCGCAGAAAGCATACTAACCATCTTACAAAAACAGCTAGCCGCTAACTGTGACCTGCGGCTTATTCATCGTCTCGATAAAGACGCATCGGGCATCATGATCCTTGCAAAAAACGTCACCGCTCAGCGAAAGTGGACACTGTGCTTCGAGAGGCGGCTGATAGAAAAGACCTACCTGGCCCTTGTCCGAGGCATACCCAAACAAGCACAAGGGCTTATTGAGGCTCGGATTGCGCCAAACCCCAAAGCACCCCAGATGATGAGAATTGATTCTCACAAAGGTAAGGACGCTGTCACACGATGGAAATTGCTCGCCGATTTCGGCAAAGTCGCCCTGCTCGCGGTTTTCCCCCTCACCGGCCGAACGCACCAGATACGCGTACATCTTCGCAGCATCGGCCTGCCCCTGGCGGTGGACCCGCTATACGGCTCAGACGAGCCGCTTATGCTTTCGCAGTTTAAGCCGGATTATCGACTCGGCAAGTACCAGCTCGAAAAACCTCTGATTGACCGACTGACATTGCATGCCTACCAACTGAAGATTCCGGAGAGTCCTGCGAACACTCAGACCTGTTTTGTCGCAGGGCTCGACAAAAAGTTCACCGCGACAATAAAGATGCTCACAAAATACAGCCCCAAGGGTAAGCAGGCTTATGTCCAGTCGGAGCTTCTGCCAACCATCCTTGCCGCCGGCAGTCTCCAGATTGACGGGTAAATGACATTTCGAGCCCGATATTCAAATCCAGAAATCTCTATATCAAGATACGCTCTATACTTCATTTCAGTAGAAGGTCCTTGAAGTCGGCACAGAATTTTTTCCTTGTGCACCCTCGGCAATGAACGCCACGCCAGATGCCGTCAAACTGATCCATGACCTTACCCACAATTCTCTTGTCATCGGTAATAATACCAGCTTCAAAATTCCTTCTGTCAACACTCTTAGCCCCCATGCCCGCCCCAGTAAGATTGGCACTGCCTATATAGGCGAACCGACCATCAATTACCACAGACTTTAAGTGGACGCGAGGGCACAAAATTCTTTCCATGCCACGTATGAGATTCGGATACCTATCGAAGTCTCTTCTAAAAGCTGGTCCAGGTTCCTTCGCATGCAGCAATCTTATTTCTACTCTTCTGCTGACCAGATCAGATAATATCTCAAGAAAAGGAACCAACTTACCATGCTTGTCCACGTGCAGGTCCTTCAGGTTAGCAGTTGCCAGCCAAAGGCAACGCGTGGCTTCAGGAACGCGGCCACAAATTACCTTCTGATATATTTCTCTGTCCGTAATGAATTCGAGCATGCCCGGGTATCCCAAGAACTGTCAACCTCTACAATGGCATACTGCTCCTCGCTAAGCAAGCGAAAAGACAGGTATGGCGTGTTGTCATTATGGATCGTAGATACATTGAGCTGTTGTAAAATCACTCTATTTTGATAACCGCAACGTCTTCGCCGTCGAGGGTGAGGGTAGTTTGCCTGTTGTGCCACTTGAGAGCCTGGCCGTGCACCAATTCGTGACTCACTGCTGGAGTTTCTTCTTCAATGCTGAGGGTCACGCTCCTCGGCTTATCGCTGTCGTTGAAAACTGTCAAGTATTGTCTGCCAAATCTTTCGATATAGACATGCTCATCACTCGAGCGGGCGCGGGTGATCGGTTCCCAGCCGGCCTCCGCAACTAATTTAACCAGCGGCATGTATTTTTTGAAAAGATTTCGATCTCTTTCATAGAGTTCAGGCCTCGTAAAATAGTGACCCTGGGAAGCGTTATGGCTGAAGAAGCCGGGAAACATACCAAAAGCAAGTGAACGCTTCATGTATTTCTCAACGAGCTGAGAAGAAAACTGTTCGAAGGGGGTGTTCATTAGGAAACAGTACGGTTTGCCCTTGCACAACGAGCGGCGATAAAGCAGGTCGCTGTCCGACATTGGGCGCCACTTTGAATTCGGGTTCCAGTCAGTCTCGGAGCCCATAACGTCCAACATCGGCGCAAGCCAACATAAACGGTCCGGGGTGGCATTGGCCATCATGTATTTTTTCATAGAGTGAATATCACGTGCAATAGCGCGGACGTACTCAAATGCCACTAACCCACGAAAAATGCCTACTTTTCGGTTATCAAGAGAGAAAGTCAGGGGTGTTTCAGCAACAGCAAAATGCTCGCGACGGAAGTCGATTTCGTTCGTTACATAGCCTTCGCTGGAGTCGATATACTCGCCATCCAAATCCGCATCTCGCTGTGGTCCGTAAAGTCTTTCACGAAGCGCTACATTCCATTTGTTCTTGAAGTCCGAGACTTCGCCAGCTATGTGCGGCATGGAGTTCATGCTCCAGACTGCACCATCGCACCAGGGTGTGTCAAGCAGGTTGGCTGGGAATTGACCGGCTTCATCGTGAAAGCTGCTGCTGAAGAAAGCTTTTGCTCGCGTATCTGCGTTCTTTTCGGCAAGGCGTCGAGCCTCTGCCAGCGCAGCTTGGAGTGTACGAGGCGTTTCTTTAGGCAGTGGCATCCACCAGGTCATTGGCTCGGTATAGCGAAAAGTAATAATGTCGTGTTTATCGTCCCACCCCGTTTCATTGGTGCCCTCTTTGAACTTGAAACCGAAGTCCTGCCAGTTGTTAACATCGCTGATTTTGGCAAAGGGCATCCAGAGACCCTGCTGCGGAGTACGACATTCAAAGTACTCAGGAAATATCTCGTAGAATCGTGCGAGAGCGCTGCGAAACCGCCATTTGGGATCGAAGTCGAATTTGCAGAAACGAAGGTGCGCTGTAGGTTGCTCGGGGGAAAGGCCGATATCGTACGCAATAAACAGCTCTCTGGTTCCCGCATTATAGCCTACGCGGAAAAAAGCCGGCAGGGCTATATCAATACCCAATGCAATACCCCGGTCAGAGGCAGCCACCGCGCCGAATGGATAATGAGAAAGACGGCCATTTGCTCCAACGGCAAAGTTAGTCGTATTGAGGTATTCTCGGTCTTGCTCAGCGGCCATACTACGACGTGGATCATGCAACCAGAACCACTGTGCACTTGGAAGCGGAATGGTATAGATTAGCGTGACGGCACGATCCTTGCCTGAAATGTCAGACAATGCCACATCAAAGAAAGAGACATTTCCGGTTTGCCTTATATCAGACTTGAGGACGAGGTCCAGCGCGCGGTTTCGGATCGACACAAAATCCGTTTCGGCTCCCACGTCACGGATCTGGAACCCTTCATCTGACGGGCCTGTCGGCGAGATAGGTACACCATCAAACAAAAAGGCGGTTATGACTCTTAGCTCCGGGCGACGGAACCAGGCTTTTCCGGTATGTCGTCTGAGAAGCATGTAGAAGGAAACCGACTCGACAGGTTTCTCCGGAAATATAATGACCCGCGTTTTCTCCCAGTCGTGAGTACCGACATTGCAGGGGGCAACCTGACCCCACAAGGGAGTACCATCCGAGTAAACGAGATCAAGGTATAGAGAATAGTCACTATTGCGACTGCCTCCTACGCCTTGGGCTTTACTCCAAGCCACGGCGATAATAGGCTCAGGCTTCTTCTGGTTCAATTTGACCGTTTGGAAGAGCCCTCGTTGGTCTTGAGAGTTTGCGTCGTTGTCACAAAAAAACACACCTTCGTCCTGTTTGAATCCGCTATGCCAAGGCTCCCAAGCGTTTGAATTAAGGAGATTCTCGTCTGTCTTGCCGAGGTCAACCACTTTTTTTACAGACATACCATCGGAACTCGCATTGTTCTCGTCACGCCCCTGAATAGACCTTGCGTATGGGGGCTTTAGCAGCACTAAACAGAAAGATACTGAAAACACGAGGAAAAACTTTCTTACACAGCTGACGCTCATCGTAACGCTACCTTTCTGGTAATAACACAGGTGATTTGCTTAGCTTGTTACTCCTTACATTAGCGTCATCCACATTAGCACTGGGCCCTGAAAAAATTCGGCGTGGGCTCGTTCGCTTGCATGGTTCGATATTGTATCAGGTCTATTTATGCTTGCCACCATACGAGTAAATTCGAGTCCTATGATTTTCTCTTGGTGCTTTCATGAAAAGTGAGCGTTTTCATTCAATTCAAACAGGTGGCCGGCCTTTAGGCAAAACCTTTCTTGAAGTACTTCTTGATTGCAGCGATAATGGGGGAAGACAATGCACGACGGACAGACATAAACTAACAGGAAGTCCTCTTCATAGGAGTAAACAAGATGAAAGGGAAAAGCACTCCGAATTAAGAGAAAGCGTTATGTTGAAGACAACGAAAACAATTAGTTTTGCTTTGGCAGTCTTTGCTGCCCGATCAGATGCTGAGCCGACCAAACTCCATCCCGACAATCCGCATTACCTCCTGTTCAATGGTCAACCAACCGGCAAGATGATAACCTGGCGAAGATTCCTCGGTCTCGGCTTGATGCTTTTATTCTTAGCTGACGCGCGGGCCGACTGGCCCACGATTCACGGCAATCCACAACACACCGGCTTTACCGGGGCAGCCCTATCGCCACCGTTCCGACTGGCATGGGTGCGCCATTTCGTGGGCGAACGGCTGGGCACGGCAATGGAGCCGATCGTCGCGGACGGCAACGTGTTCGTCGCGACGCACAATGGAAACCTTTACGCTCTGGACGCCCAATCCGGCGAGCCGTTATGGCGATTTCAGACGGAGGGGAGCTTTTTGCACTCGCCCGGATTTGCGGACGGCTGGGTCGTCGCCGGTAACACAGATGGTAACATCTACGCATTGGATGCCAAAACAGGCAAGCTGGTTTGGTCTATGTTCGGCGGTTTTGGCGGTTTTTCAGCCTCGCCGGTGATTGCGGAGAACATGGTTTTTGCCGGCACGCGCACCGGGGAATTCCTCGCCGCCTCGCTCAAGTCCGGCAAAGTTCTCTGGCGGCTTTCATTTCCAGCCCCTATTCGGCAGACCGCAGCGTTTGCCGACGGCCGCGTGTTTGTTACTACGGAGGATTTGCGCGTGCGCTGTATGGACGCAGCGAATGGAACGTTGCTTTGGACATCCGAGCCGTTGGCGGGCCAGTCCGCGCGCGATTACTATCCCATCGTCGTTAGGTTTGGTGACCGCACGTTCGTAATCGTGCGCACCAATCCCATCATCAACATGGGCCAGCAGATATCGCGGGACCGCAGCTTCCTTTGCCGGGACGCCGGTTTGGACGACAGCGACTGGCGAAAACTGGATGCCTGGACCAAGAGCGACCAAGCCCGCGGCACTAACGAGCTTTGGAGCAAAGAACAGACAGCGATTGTCAAATACCTCCACGAACACCGTGAAGCTCGCTCCTTTTTTGTGCTCGATGCCAGCACCGGTCAAGAGGCAGTGACCGCGCCCGTCCTGTGGATCGCCGGCTGCCAGGGCGTCGGCGTGCAACCGGCCCTCACGGCCGGCGGACAACTGTTCGTTTTTTACCGGAGCGTTTATGGCAACTGGAACCACGGCGTCGCGCCGCTCGTGGCGCTGGGCCTGCTGGACCTCTCGCAGAACCATATCACGCCGCTGTTTCATAAGAACGGAAAACAGCCGCCCTGGAACACGTTTTGGGGCACTGCAGATGAGAGTCAGAACTTTGTGGTCGCGGGTAACACGGCGATTATCGTTCACCAGGGCACACTCAGCGGCTTCGATTTGAAGACGAGCGAGCTATTCACAATTCACGGAGAGCGCGACACCTACGGTGGCTTTCGCAGTCCATCCTGGGCGCGCAACGAGTGGCACGGACCAGGCCGTGGGGGTGTCGCCATCGCCGGCAACCGTATTTACTGGCTGACCGGCAGTCGCGTCCTTTGCCTCGTCGCGGGTAAACCAGGCAAACCTGCCGTGGACGTCGGCGTTGATTCCAACGGCGTGTCGACTCAACATGTACCGAGGCCGGTTTTGCTCACGGAGCAGCAAATCAGCCAGCGGCTGGCCGATGGTGCGCAGGAGCTGCTTTCCAAACGCTGGGCGCCGTTGTTCATCGATCCGGGTTTGGCCGGCCGGGATTTCTCTTTTGACGACAGTGGTGAATGGTTCGAGGCACTGGCCTGGGCTTACCCGCACCTGAACCGTGAACTCCAGCGGCAAGCAAAAACGTGGCTTGCTGAAGAATGGACGAGTCATCCGCCGTTTACCAAACAGGCCTGGTATTCATTGAAGGACGGCGAACGACGGGAATATTTTTGGACGCCGAACGAAGTGTATGTGCGTCCCGGGGGCGACCGCCAGCCGCATCCGTTTGCCAACCTTTACGCGGTTTGGCTCTACGGCGAGCGCTGCGACGAATGGAAAACGGTCCTGCAAGCCTGGCCACAGTTGAAGGCGGCGTTCGACGACTTTGCCAAAACCAACTGGCGTCTGGACAGCAACAAAGGCGACCTGTTTGCGAACCGTTATCTGGCTTCGCTGTTCGCCTTCGAACGCATCGCCGCGAAGGCCGCCGATGTGGATGTTGCCAAGCGGGCGCATGCGATGGCAGTCGAAACTATTGACGCCTTGATTGCCTGGTGGCAAAGGGCGGCGGCGGGCGGGACTTTGACCAACTTCAACGGCTCCTCGCAATTAGATCCCTTCATCGGCAACGGCGACGCGATCTCCTACCGCCTGGCACCACATCGGCACAAAGTCGCGCTTTTGAGCGGCCTCACGCCAGAAGTGGCGGCGACCGTGCGGGCCAAGGCCCCGGACGCGCTCGCAAAGGTCTGGCGAACGTTTGAGACGCTCTATCGTACTTGGCCGCTCGCGGGCGAAGAACGCCAAGTCCACTTTGGCGAGAATTTCATTGACCTGCCGGACTTGGCGATGGGCGGATTCACCGCGATGGCCTGGTTAAACGAGGCTTCATCGGAAGATTTGGCGCGGCGGGTAGATCTGCCTTTTTGTCGGGCGGACTTGTATTACCTTACCAAGCTCGCATTGATCCTGGAACGTGAAAAGGCAGGAAAACTCTTTCATACAGCTCCAAAGTGAAACGGGAGATAGGTTCAAGGTGATGCGGCACTTGAGGCTATAACGACAGCCTTTTTGTTTGGTTCTTTGATTCGAAACTCTGGGCCCCTTTTAGCTCCCCAAGGCAAGTAAGCATAGGGCGACAGTCTTTCAATAAATTGCTTCATGATAGCTGCCGACAATGCCAACAATCTTCTTAGCCGTAGGTTTGCTCCGATGTCGAGCATTACTGAGCATAGTAACTTGAAAAGAGAACTGTCTATTTGTCCGGTGGGATCAGAGCATCACGAATCGGTTCAACCCACTTCTTGTTTGGTATGTCGTAAACAATGAAATCAGAGTCAAACTGCCAGTAGGCCCAGCTCCAGCCCATCTTTTCAGCCTGTCGTGCCACAAAGCTTGTATAGCGAGCACGCGAAGGCATATCCCCCTTATCGTAAGCGCCGAACTCACCCAGGAAGATCGGCCTATTGTGCTTCTGTGCCCAGGCTTGGGCCTTTTCAAAGTCCTGAATGATAGCCTGTCGCTCCTCAGATGTGCCGTTCCATTGAACGCCAACCTTATTTTTTTGGCTGGTCCAACTCGCCCCCTGATGTGTGAACTCCATGGGACTATAATAATGGACGGTAACAATAATTCCCCTGTCATTTTCCGGAAGCACAAGTCTTTCGAGATAATTGATGCTGTTCCAATTAGCCGGCCCAATTATCACGGTCCTGACTGGATTTTTCTCACGGATAACTGTGAGTGCTTCCATGAGAAACCTGTTCCATATTTCGGGGGTCAAATCCCGACTCGGCTCATTCAGGATTTCGAATATCACTTCGTTCGGATAGTTCCTGTAACGTTCGGCTATTTGTCTCCATATCGCAAGAAACCGGGCTTTGTTGCTCATCGGGTCACTACCCATGGCCCCGTACTCATGAAAATCAAGTATGATCATGAGCTTGTTGGACAGTGCTTGCTCTATTGCCCAGTCCAGTGTCTCAAACCAAGTTTTGCTGAGATTGTAGTTTTCATCTGCATTGCCATACCGAAACGGATGCAGATTGATACGTACACTGTTAAAACCAGCTTCCTTTATCAACTTAAAATGGTCGTTCTGCATTCTCGCTTTCGATCTCGATCTCCACAAAGGATCGTAACCGATGATGTTTACTCCTCTGCCGAGACGTTTATTCTGCTCAAATGGATCTACTCCTTCCGAGGACGGGGACTTTGTCGCCGCAAGGCTTTGCACAGAATTCAGGCAAAAAACTGCGATCAGGACCGCCGAGAGAATGATGTAAATAGGAGTAAAGTACAAGCTCTTTTTGTTTATCATGTTATGCCTCCAGTTATATGCGCATCTGTTACAGGACAAATATGATCAGCCGAGGTTTTTCAATTACCAGTCATATTTTTTCCCAATGCCGAGCCTCTTTGTTTCATTATAATACTAAACCTGCTTAGTGAGTGCAAAGCTCCTCTTCTTCATTTCCCTTATTAGGGTGTAGCCAGATTTTCCGGCAAGGCATTTTCAGTTCGACAGCAAGTACGTTTATTCTTGTTGTGATCCCTATCTTGCAGTTTGCTCATCATTTCGAGCTTGCCGCTAAGCGAGCGTGGCCATCTCAGATCACGCAACTATGTTTTCTTAGGCGCATGAAATTGCGGTATCTTCATCAATTCGCCGCCTCGCAGCGCCGATTCATGCGCAATAATCCCCGGTACCGTGTACGCCAATGCTTCGTAAATATCGACCGCCGGCTTGCGATCATGTATCAGTGCATCAACAAATTCATGGGTCAAGAACGTGTGCGAGCCATAATGACCGCTATCGTGCCGCAACGGCTCAGGCAACATATCCGTCTTCCACCACGCCGGCTGCTGGTATCTCTCAAGCTCCGGCAAATCCCGCAGAAAACCGGCGTCATCCTTCTGTCTGCGACCCTCGGCGGAACGCACAATCATAGGCCCCAGACCGTTGGGATTGTCACAGTAGAAGCTCATCTTATTGCCGATCCATTGAGCGCGCTCACAGCCTCTGTGTGCCCCTTTCCACCAGACGTTCACTCTGAAGCCGTGACCACGGTCCGTCTTGAACATCGCGGACTCATTCCAGAACGGATTTCTGTAAACATTGTCTTCACAGATGGGGCTGTCATCACCCCAGCCGTGACAGACCACTTCCGTCAAACGCTCGCCCGTTATCCCAAGCAAAAACGCCGTACAGTGCGTCGGATAGTGCATCGGTGCTACTCCATATCGCCATGTTCTTTTGCCATTCTCGAAATAGAGCACTTCCAGGCCCGGATGCTGATACTCCGCCTCGCAGTAGTAAATCTCACCAAACTTGCCCTCACCGTGGAACTTCCGAACCGAAATCGTAGGCTGCTGATAGTAGCTTGTCTCAGCCATCATATAGGTCAGACCGTACTTTTTGACCGTGTCCAGCAGGAGTTCGGCCTCCTCAACTCCGCCTCCCAGACACGCCGGAACCGCCGATATCGCGTGCTTGCCGTGCTTCATCACATCAACAACATGCTTAACGTGATTCGGCCCTTCCGTGAAGACGGCCACCGCATCGATCTTTTTATCCAGCACAAGCTCCTCCAGGCTGTTGTATGACTTGGTGCAATTGTATCTTTTCATCAGTCGCTCTCGCCGTTCGGGCCGAAGGTCGCTGACGGCCTCTACGATGCAGTCCGGATGTTCGTGCCACTGAAAGTCCGTCCCAAACCCGCCGCCAACGACCCCAATTCGAATCTTCTTCGGCGAGGTGTCAACAGCGAGGGCCCCGTGTGAGGCAAGAGCAACACCCGCCATCGTAGCACCACCAGCTTTCAAAAGATGGCGTCGTGACATTTGGTTCCGCCCGGTTGCCTGGCTGCTTGCCTGCTGATAGTTCCTCAAGGCACCCCTATCTGACAGCCCATTATGTGCGTTTGCCATGACTTTCCTCCTATCGAAAAAGCCTGCTGGGCTTCCGTTGATACTTAGCATATCTCAGCATAACATAGTCGATTGCCGACTTCCATGACATTCCATCCATGGGGTTACGTCCGCACTACTCACTCCACAGCGCCCACTACAAGAACAGGCCAGAGAATACGACAATCAGCACCGCTATTATCAACGCAAAAACGCACCACCACAAAACAACGCTCGTATACGAACAAACCTCCAACTAACCTGCCTATGAATCATCCCAAGAACATGGCCACAACTTTGTTTTGATGAGGCTCGGGGAGCAGGCCACAGTAATGGGAAAACGTGGAGACACACATTGCAGGGAGGTGTGAGATTCGGTATTGTAGTGCTGTTTGAAAGGTCGGTAGTCTTGCTAAACGCTGAGTATGGGGGATTCTGGGAGAAACGGCCAAATGGGACGAAAGAACTTAATCTCAAGAAGATACACGCTCAAAAACATGGGGGCCATTGGGGCCTCTGTAATCATGGGTTCAAACATCACCGAGGCCAATCAACCAATCCCGGCAGGACCTACTCCGCAAAGGGATGCCTTATGGCAGTTGAGTCGACACACGGGCAACGTCTACCAGGCAATCAGTCAGAAAGTACTCCAGACACCATTTATCGACACACACGAACATCTGATTGAAGAACGTGAGCGGTTAACAGGAGCATCTCACCCACGTGTTAATAGTGATGACTGGACGCTGCTTCTGAGCCACTACTTAAACTCCGATATGCTCGTGGCGGGCATGCCACAGGAATCCTATGACAGGTTCTTTTCGCCAAAGACCGATCCTATCGACAAGTGGGCACTACTCGAGCCCTACTGGCCCGCCGTCAAGAACACCGGCTATGGGCAGGCTGTTCAGATCGCGCTAAACCAGCTTTATGAGGTGGACAAACTATCAGCCAAGACGGTCAAGAAGGTGCAAGATGGATATGAAAAGACAAGGCGCCAGGGTTTCTATAAACACATTCTGTGTGACTTGGCAAATATCGAATCCTGCCAGGTCAACTCCCTCAGCAGGCCTTTCAATGAATCAGATATGCCCACATTGCTGATGCAGGATATAAGCATAGTCGGCATGTTTGTCGGTCCGGACCTGGAGGGATTCGGCAAACCAACGGGCATACAGGTTAAATCGTTGACGGATTGGCACCGAGTAATTGATTGGTGGTTCGATAAGTATGGTAAGTATGCCGTAGCTGTTAAATCACAGAATGCATACAGCCGCGATATCAACTACGACCAGGTACCGGCGGATAAAGCGGAACCTGTGTTTAGAAAACGGCTTGATAACGGACAACTGTCTTCCGATGAGAGAAAAACCCTGGAGGATCATCTGTTCTGGTATGCGGTTGAAAAGGCTACCGAATACAACCTGCCGATTAAACTCCATACGGGTTATTACGCAGGAGAGAATCGAATGCCCCTGGCACGCCTCATCAATAATCCTTGTTCCGCCACCGAGCTATGCCGCAAGGCACCAAAAACAAGATTCGTATTCATGCACATTGCCTATCCCTACTATGAAGAAATGATTGCGCTGGCGAAACAATACACGAACGCGTATATCGACATGTGCTGGTCCTGGATTATTAACCCCGTGGCGGCCAAAGATTTTCTAAAAAAGTACCTGGTCACGGCCCCAGCAAATAAAATCCTCACCTTCGGGGGTGACTACATACCTGTAGAACCGGTTCTCGGCCATGCGACTGTAGCCAGACGGGGTATTGTTCTTGCTCTGAGTGAATTGGTTGAAGAAGAGTGGTTGAGCTTGGACGACGCGATAGAAATGACGGACCTGATAATGCACCAAAACGCTCGCAAAATCTTTAACCTGACTGAGAAAACCAAACTGCTGAAGGACGTGAAGTGGACCTAACCAAAGGAGGTAACCTCAGTAGCAGTCTTACAACATCACACTGCGATGCTCTTATAGTTGGTGACTGGACTTAGTTTCCTCTGCCTTGCCACTACGCCACCACCCCGGCTCGAGTCTCGCAGAGGGAAAAACCAAACACCAAGCCCTCTTTGATATTTTTTGCATCACCTATTTCTCTATGGACAACGTACGATATCTCAACCACAGGCTGAGTATGGCAGTTGCAGGATAGCTTACAGCGGTTTTAGAATCGCTTCGCGGACAACTATTTTCATTGGGGCGAATTCCGCTCCAGGATGCACCTGAAAGCCGATGCGCCCGGAATCACTTGTATCATCGTGCACATCGGCCACCTGCCTGCCGTTGAACCAAATCTGGATGTGGTCGCCCTCGGCGCGAACCTTTATCGTGTTCCAGCCATCGCGGCTCACAAGCGTTTTGTCTGTGTTCATGGCGAGGAACATTTTGCCGGGGCAATAGAGCGTGCCTGAATAACATTCAGGATTCTTGTATTCGAGAATATCCGCCTGATAGGCCTTTTCGGGTCCCTGATAGCGAAACCACACACCGCTGTTGCAGGGCCACTCGACTCGGTAGGTAATGCTTAGGACAAAGTCGCGATATACGTCCTTTGTAAACAAATCGCCCGGCGCGTTATTTTCGCCTTGAGTTCCGACAAGAAGTCCGTTCTCGACGAACCACTTGGCATTGCCGATGGTCTCCCAGCCGGTCAGGTCCCTGCCATTGAAGATTGGCGTGAACCGCCCTTCTGCCTGGTCCGATGCAATCTTGTCCTGTTTGGTGGCTTTCTCACACCCAGCCAGCAACATTAACATCACTACACATCCGATAGTAAGAAATTTGCACTGCACAATCTTGCTCCTTTTCCCTTGGCTTTTCTAAGCTCACGTAAGATTATTCACAAACAGAAACGCTCGCAACCGACGAAGACAATATCCCACCGCTAATTTTGCCAGATATCGGTTGTCCTGGCTTTGACATCCGGCGTGGCGGGCAAAGGCTCGCTCGGGACAGGCTCGTACCAGAATGTTGCGCACGACCAATCGTCCTGGGTCTCGGCCAGGCCATCCTTCCAAGCAATCTGTTGGATTGTGATGAGACAATCTTTCTTCCAGTAGATTGGATCGGGCAGGTGCCAGCGATACATCGACACGAAGCTCTTTTCATCCAGACTACAGCCATTATACAAGTATGGTGTCTGCTGTACGCCATAGGACAGGCAAACATAATCCTCGCTGCCGGTGCCGCAAATAGTGGGAAATTCCGTGTCACCATCCATATAAATCTTTATCTCACCTTCACCCCACCACTGGCCTGGGTGCATATTCCGCACGCCTATCACGGCACCGATGTATCGACCGTTGTTGGTTCGCTTTGGCAGCAGGACAAAGTCCTGCTTAATCGTGGTTGGATTCTCCCTGCGAAACAGCACATGCAGGCGGCCGACGTCGGTAGAGTGCTTGTCGGCTATTGTATGATCAATCTGATAGAACAGGGGCACATCCTGCCGGCCTTCATTCGTCAGAGTCATCCTGGCTCGTTTGACGAAGGGCATTGGCAGCCAGATGTTCATGCCGGCATTTCTGCCGAGCGAATGAACAGCGGATTGATACGCCGTCACCCTGCCGTGTGCAAAACCCATGAAGTCACCAATGGGACACTCGATACTCGGATGCTCCTGGTCATCCCACCACCCGCGGATAACAAGGCTTCGCAGATTGGAGGGATTGTTTGCAGTGGTCATCCAGATATGGCGAATAGTGCCCGGCCCTTTGATATCACAAAGCTGAACGTTCTGGCCGGCCTTTAATGTTATTGCGGGCGAACCTTTTCGTCCTACGCCGAGGTTGCTGGCTGTCTTGCCACCCTGCCCAGGTGCTCCGGTTAAATTCTCAAAAGAAATGGAGCGAGAAACTGAACCGGTGTCAAGCATGTATGGCTCAGCAACGACACTTACTGTGCGCTGACAGGATGCACAGGCAAAAACCACAATAGCATAAATGAATACTAAAGACCTCCATGTTCTTTCCGGCGTATTCATAAGTATTCCTTTCAGTTATAGTTTGGGCCTTGTAAACCATGCCACAAAACAGTATGCGTTTTTGCAAAACTCTACCCCGGTGTGCCCCTTAAGTCAAGGTTTGAAGAACCCACATACTTGACATGGGAAGGGAACATTGTATGTCTTCTGCCCAGATCGAGCGTATTAGCGATGATCGCTATAAGGAACCGGTGAAGATTCAGCCATATCTCATTGTTAATACAGTCAGATATTCCAAGGTCAATCCTGCTTGGACCGACACTCAGGCACAGACCTGCCTTGAGAATCAGACTCGATTGCATTTATCGGCCTTGGTCATTGGTTTTCACCAGGTTTGCGCTATGACCCAAATGCAAAATGGTATTGTTGGGAATCCTGGCTGGCCCCTCTTTTGTTGCCGGCCCGCGGTCGGCTCCGGCTTGTTCGCCAAAACCATTGCACGCGGTTTGCAGCAATTGCAGAGACAGCACCACGCAAATAAGCGGATTCCTTTTCGTTGGCATTTCCAATTCCCCTATCAGGTCCGATACGTGTTCAACGTTTTATCAGCCAATGCCCTAATGTTTCCCAAATAAACCTCTTTGCGACATTCCCAAACCCTCCAACACACTATTCTACCAAATTCACCCCAAAACTTTTATCCAGTTTGCCGATTCTTGTGCATGTACAAGACGAGTAGGTAAATCAGCTTGAAGGCCTGTTTCCCTCGCAAAGTGCCCATGATGAGGATTTTGTGAGATCCTGCAGGCTGGCTTAGGTGCAAATAGAAAGAGCTGCAAACAGGGACCAAAGCAAACACCGGCAAGTATCAAATCAGCCAATTATATAGTCTACCACCGTGCATGCGGGGGAGGGCCATACTGGTGCGGCCCCGGTCTGTGGCTAGGGATATGGACTATTTCGATAACCTCCCGTGAAGGAGCACGCATGGCGCGCGGCCTTCTTTCACATCTGCGTTCATCGTACGAAAAAGACATGCAACCACTCAGCCAGAATGCCGCCGCCACGACCACGCCAATCAATAGTGTCTTCTTCATTGTTTGACCTCCAAACATCAGGTTTGTTTTAGTATTTGCTCCACATAGATATAAGGCAACAGACCGGTGCATAGTAACGGTTGCTTGAGGCCGCCTCTCGCAGTGAAGGGGCAGTTGTCGGGCTGATGCATCAGCCAAAACATACATGTTTGTTGCTCTTATCGGCCATTAAGGTAAAATGTGGTTTGCTCTCAATGCTGATGACTCGGTCATTCGCGCACTATGGTGTGTGGTTTTGAGTGGGAGGTATATATCATGAAATCATTTCTGACGCGTCGGTCGTTCATACAAGAGACATCCGCACAGGTGGCAGGAGCCAGCCTCGCCTTAGCCGGTGCAAGCTCGCTCTACGCAGGAGTTGCTAAAAAGGCTGATAAGCTTGCGCTGCTTGGCGGTGAGCCTGTCCGCAATAAGCCTTTCTCCAAGACTTGGCCGATTTTTGACCAGAATGAAGAAAAGGCATTACTGAAAGCCCTGCACAGCGGAAACTGGTGCTGCCTGCGCGGCAACGCCGTCTATGATTTCGAAAAGACCTTCGCCCAGGCGATGGGAGTGCCATCCTGCACCCTTTCCAATGGCGGCACGACGGCTCTGAGCGCCTCACTATACTCGCTGGGAGTTGGTGCGGGTGATGAGGTAATCACTACACCCCACACCTTCATCGCCACAATCAATGTCATTACAAATGCCTTCGCACTGCCGGTCTATGTAGATATTGACCCCGACACCGGCTCAATAAATGCAGACCTGATTGAGCAGGCTATAACCGACCGCACTAAGGCGATTCTTCCAGTGCACCTGGCGGGCTTCCCTGTCGATATCGAAAAAATCATGGCCATCGCCAACAAGCACAAAATCCCTGTCGTCGAAGACGCCTGCCAGTCGGTCTTTGCCGAGGTGAACGGCCGAAAGGTCGGCACCTTCGGGGCCACGGGATGTATCAGTTTTCAGGAGTGGAAATCTCTTGTTTGCGGTGAAGGTGGAGCCCTACTGGGCAGCGATCCCGACTTAATGAGAAGATGCGCCGCTTTCGTGAATAACGGTCGTGACCCAAAAAATGAAAAGAAGGGCTATCCTTACCCCGGCTCGAATCATCGCATGACCGAATTCCAGGGGGCCATTCTCACTGAGCAGTTCAAACGATTTAAGGAACATGATAAGGTCCGTCAGGAAAACGGCAAATACGTAGAACAACAACTAACCCAAATCCCCGGCCTTAAACCACGAAAACGTTATAATCCAAACACAAGATTCACTTACGTGACCTTTGAGCTCGATTACGAGAAAGACAAGCTCAACAACGTTCCTGCACGCAAGTTTGCCCAGGCTTTACAGGCGGAAGGCATCCCTATTGAAGGCGGCCCCAGGAGATACGAAGAGGGATGCCACAAAGAAGGAATGCTCGATGAGCATCTCAATTCGGATGGGTTCAAAAGAGCCTTTTCCCAGGCGAGGCTTGAAAAGTATAGACAATCTCTGAAGAACCTGCCGGTGATGGACGGCCTGACTTCCAGCGGCAAAGAAATGCTTTCAATGGAAAGCAAGATAGTCTTCCTCGGCCCCCGCAAAGATATGGACGACATCATTGAGGCCTTCCACAAGGTCGCCAAGAGTGTGGACAAAGTTGCGTGAGCTGTACTCGTCGATAGCTCTATCTGTTTAACCGCATACCATTGCTGCTATAGTTGGCGGAGCATCTGGGTAGTATGTTTAATGACGATGTCTGCGGCCTCAGGGGCGAAGGGGCTGCTGCTTATTTCGTAGCCGCCTTCGGCGTGCAGCTTTCCCGGCGAGAGATACCCCGCTTCACCGTTGCAGTGTGTTATGACAAATGTGTGTTTGTACGGCGAGCCAGCTTTGATTGCCAATCCAATCTCAGTTAAAACCTCACAACCCAGGCCCACGAAAGCGACTTTACCCACCCTTGTAACCGTGATATTCAGCGGATTTGTCGGCTTTTGATTTTCGCCGGTCAATTCCTTTCGCGGCTTGGCAGGAAGTTCAAGCGTTGCGAAAGCCGTTTTTATTTCACCACCAGCGTTTGTTTCCGTGATGCTTCTGAAAACGTGCACCACCTCCTCGCCCAGCACCGTACCCAATAGAACCGGCTCGGGAATCCAGCCCGGCTCACTATTGAATTCAGGCAGAACCCTGAACCATGGGTCAATATCACCCGAGGCCCCCGCGAATACCGGCGCGATGCAGGCAGCACCAGTTGCCCGTTGTCCGAGAATCTTTTCAACAAACTGTTCTGCCAGTCCTAATACATCGCCGCTAACCACGTAATTCTTGCCGCCCAGACACGTGGCGTGTGTGGCGTAATCAAACGCGGCGGCCAGTACAGCGCCATCGGCCTTTGCTACCTTCATCACAAGGACTTCCTTGTCGGTTGGACCATAGGGATTGCGTCCCAGAACTATAGAAGTCTGGCCGGCTTCGTTAGTACGCTGTTCGCGTCGATTCGCACCTATTGCGCAGTACCCAACTCCTATCCCCATCTGCGCCGGCATTGTATTGGCCAATGCCTTGCCGACAACCTCAACCAATTTGCCTTTGAGCTTCTCGGTGTATTCAAGGTTGTTGGGATGACCCTTTTCTTTATCTATGGTCGGCGTTGGGGCGCTATGAGTGTGAATAGCCGCAAGGAGAAGCTCCGACGGCTGGAGCTCAAACTCATTCAGTATTGCCCGTCGCATGTATTCGGCGGTGCCATTGTAGAAGCCAAGAATGTCTGTCGAGACCAACACAAGTCGCTTGCCTCCGCACTGAAATGCGATCACGCGGGCCGACAACGGATCGTGCACGCCGGTTGACAGTTCTTTACGAGCAGCATAGCCAGCCAACTCAACGCCTTTTTCAGGTGTAATATCGGTTTTCGCTGCCCCCGCGCGCAAACTAGACGCGCTGTCGGCACATTTTGCGGTCGAGGCTGTAAGAAAGAACATAATCACCAAAACTGCTGCTGTCACGGATAGGGAACGTCGTGTGATCGAGGAATTGCGGTTCATTGCAGTACTCCTAACTTATGGTTTGCTCATGCAACTCATTTTATTATACGCCTCTCAAGCATACCATTTCAATCCGGCGTCGTCTTCTGTGGACCGAAACGATCATCCTGTACATCCCTCAGTGGTCTTGACGATCGCCATAAGATAACCAATATGAATCCCTTTGTTTCGCTATGCTTTGGCAAAACACGGCTTACCTGAAATAATTGAAAAGGTACTGGTGTTTATGAAGTCATCAGAGACGAAAGACTGTTTACCCGCCTTTCCGGGCCATTACACGAGCTCAAGCCTGCGTTTGCATTCATCGAGAATTTCGGCTGTCTTGCTGGCACCGACCCTGCTTACTCCGACAGCGCGGATTTCAAGAAGCTTGTCCAAATCACGCACGCCCCCCGCAGCCTTGACCTGAACATGGCCTGGCGAGTGCTTTCTCATCAGTTTAAGGTCTTCGATTGTCGCACCATCGGTCCCGTAGCCGGTCGATGTTTTGACCCAGTCCGCACGTAGCTCGCCGCATATTTTGCAGAGTATGATTTTCTGCTGATTGTTCAGATAGCAGTTTTCAAAGATGACCTTCACCTTTCTGGCCTGCGAGTGCGCCGCATCGACCACGGCCTTTATATCCGCCCGGACATAATCCCAGTCGCTACTGATAACCTTGCTGATATTCACAACCATATCCAGCTCTTCGCCGCCGTCATCGAGCGCCTGCTGAGCCTCCGCCAGCTTGATCACAGTCGTATGACAACCGTGCGGGAAACCGATGGTTGTGCTCGCCTTTACGGTGCTTCCTTTAAGAATCTCGGCACACTGCTTCAGATAGTAAGGCATTATACACACACTCGCCACATTGTACCTTAGGGCCAGCCTGCACCCCTCTTCGAGCTGCCTATCGCTCAGGGCAGGATTCAGCAGCGAATGATCTATCATTTTGGCAATATCCTGATAGGTATAATCCATAAAAGACTCCAAGTGAATCATTTCATGGCAACAATGCGGTCGATCCGCTTAGCTACATCTGTCAGATAGGCCTTGTCTCCGCCCCCCAACTCTGCCGTCATCCAACCGCTAAAGCCAATCTCATCGATGGCCTTGCGTACCTGAGGCCAATTGACATCCCCGTCCAGCAAGTTCGTCGTCCATTGATATCCCTGGCGTTTGAAGTCTTTGAGATGAAACTTCACGATCCTTTTACCTAACGTTCGAATCCAATCTTCGGCGTACCCGTAAATAATTACGTTGCCGATGTCGAAATATGCCCTGACCCAAGGACTTCCCAACTCATCCAAATAACGAGCAAATTCGAGTGGACTCAGTAAGAACTTATTCCAGACATTTTCAATCGCGACAAATACGCGCGTCTGTTCTGCTGTAGGGATCAATCTATGAACATACTCCTGTGACCATTTGTATGCATCTTGATAACTGAAATCATCTGTGACGCGTGTTGGAACCAACAAAACGGCATCAGCCCCCATTACCTGGGCACAACGCAGAGCATTTTCCATTTCTTCAATGCTTTTGCCAACAACTTTTGCATCCCGATTGGTAAACGGCGGCCACCAGCCATAAAGCACACTATGGATGGGCACCCCTTCTTCTCTCGCTATCTTTGCCCGTTCGGCCGCTGCCTTATGATCATCCATAGGTCCAGCTTCAATTCCATCAAAGCCGCAGTCCTTAGCCAAGCGGAATTTTTCTACATCTGATAGACTCTTGGGTAACATATTCATCAGAAGGGCCTTATACAACTTATTTTGCTTTTCTGCCTTTGCAGAAGCGATAGTTGCGGTTAGCAAATTCGGTCCTATGGCGGCCGCGGCGCTTAACTTCAAAAACCTGCGACGTTCGATTAACCTGTCTTGCATAAGCCTTTCTCCTATCAATTTTTAGTTTAACTGCTCAATGTGAATATCTATTGACCACGATTTATCATGCCGTCTTGTTCAAGCTCCGTGCTTCGGGGCATTTCTGCTACTGACAAATAACACGACAAGCCACCTTTGTACGCAGCCTTTGCGGGTATTATAACCTGATAAGCCGGTGAGCAGAATAGGTGGATGTAAAAATGGCAGGTACGGAAAAAAGGTAGGGCCTCCCCAAGCTCATCGATTCCGGGAGCGAAAAATGCCCCCCGCGTCTTCCTGCCGGAATACAGGATCAGGAGCAGCGGGCTTGCTTAACTGCGTTCCACCTCACTTAAGCTACACCCGGCTGAGGCTATAATCTGCAAAGATTAAAGAGATCACAACTGCAAGGGAGGTATCTCAATTCCAAGATGACTCTGCAATTTCTTTCTCAAATCTTTTGCGACTTCTGGGAAATCCCTGACAACATTCTTGTTCTGATTTGGGTCGTTTTTCAAGTCATATAAGCAGGGTCCTTTGCCTCTGTCGTTGCTCCTTATGTGCTGAAAATAATGCCACTCGAGATTATGAATTGCCCCAAACGTATTGAACACTGTGTAAACATCGCCGTGTAGAGACGGAACTTGACCTGTCACAATATCCCAGGTGTTTTTCCCGTCCATATTTTCATAATCGCCGATTCCGAGCAACGAAAGGAATGTCGGCATAAAATCGACAGCACTAACGAGTCCGTCGATGTGATTCCCGGCAAACTTCTTGTCGGGATGCCTAATAATCAACGGGATGTGAGTGACACAGGCATTAAGAAGCCCAGGGGTTTTCTGCACACAACCTTGCTCGCCGAGATGGGTGCCGTGGTCAGTCGAGAAAACTATGACTGTATCATTCATAAGACCCAGCTGCTCAACCCTTTCCAAAAGACGGCCAATACAGTAATCACTAAATGTTACCTCCGCTGCATAAAGATCTCTGATAACAGGCAGGTCATCAGGACGAATATCATTGTTCCTAACCCCATAGCCAAACAAGTATCTCTCATAAGGATATTGGTCGCGATACATCTTCTGAAATCGTGGAGGCGCATCCCACGGCTCATGAGGATCGAACATATCAATCCAGAGCATAAACGGCTTGTTGTTTAGATTCTGCTCAAGCCAGTCCGAAGCTGCGCTACAGGACCTGGCACAGAAGTAGTCTTCCTCGCCCTTTCTATCCTGCGTGTTCATTAGGTATTGACGCATATTTGTGTCATAACGTTCGTTCCATAAGTGAGGAGGCATATACTTTTTTGGGTCGAATTTTCCCTTTGGCCCACTTTTCCAGAGGTCCGTCTCCTGGCCACGAACCCAATGCCAAGAGTCAAAACCACGATGAAAGTTATAGCCGGGCTTAAAATGATGATATGTGTCAACGATAAAGCTTGTTGTAATACCATGCTTTTGCAGAATCTCTGCGAAGGTGACATCGCTATCGCTAAGAGGCTCCCACTTCGATTCAGGAAGGACACTTTTGCCTGTGTGATAAACCCTCCGGCAAGGAATGGTGGGCAGCCCTTCTGTGGTTACATCCGTGAACCTTACGCCTTCTTTTGCAAGCTTATCGAGATTGGGGGTCTTAATGCGTGTACTCCCATAACAACCGAGATGATCAGCCCGCCAAGTATCGGCAATAATTACAATCATATTCAGACCATTAGGTTTTGAGGTCCTCCGAATACGGGGCGGCTCCTTTGGAGAGCTTTCCAAATCCCCTGTCCAGACGGGCATTTTAACATCCTTATTTGTTTCCTTGCCTGCCGCTGCTGCACTCAGACCAACAGTACCCATTGCGGCAAGGGTTCCGATGAAATTGCGCCGGGTAATTAAGGCCCCGCCTGATTCCGAAGGACTGCAACATTCTTTCTGTCTTTGTTTTTCCATTTCATCCGACATGACAAATCTCCTTATAAAGCATTGGAGTGTTCAATCCGTTTGGAACAAAACGCTGCAAAGCCGTATTCTCTCATATTACTCCCGGTGGATCACTAATAAACACACATATTGTTACCTTCGGTGTGCACCTTCAACCTGGCAGGGATTACGAAATCAGCCCGCCTTGAGAGAGGAAATTTGCTATTTCTATTAGCTGGTTTTATCTGTTTTTGCCAGGCACTACCTGCAACCTGCCGAGCTTGTACCGGCGTCGGCCGTCGCTATCCGGCAAGGGCAGAGCGATCTTGGGTGTGCCATCCACCGTTCCGACTGAAATGTAGATGTCGTATTTGCCGGACTTGACAAGTCCGGCTTTGGGGTCGGCAGCAAGAGGCAGATCGAAGCTTGCTTTCTGAGTAAGGACCATTGCTTGCCCCTGCTCTGCGACCGGCAGGGCACGGACATCGAATTTCTCATCCACAAAAACGCCTACGATGCCGCCCTTCGAGTCTTTCAAAGTAATGGTGGCCAGACCGCCCTGATAACATGGTGCTACGCCGATATTACGCCACTTTGTGGCAAACCAGAATTGTGAGTTTTCGGCTATTTGGCTGGGCCAGGAGGCTTCGACGAGTTGGAGTCTGTAGCCGAGACGCATGTTGATCTTGGCAATCAGGTCGCGGTTTTCGGTGAGGAACTCTCGCGGCCACCAGTGGATGGACACGTAGGAGGCATGATATTTTTCAACAGATTCGACGTACTTGCTGCCATCTTGCCAGTTGCCGCGGTCACGAGAGGGGCCGTAGTGCTCGCTTTCCAGAATGACAGGGACTTTCGGCCAGAACATCTGAGCGAGGTCAGCATGGAAATATGCTCTTTCGGCCCGCTGGACGAGTATGCTGTCGTCTCGGAGCGTTAGGCCCTTCTGGTGGGCGTAGTCCATGCAGACCTGGCCCCGGCCCTGGTCTACAAAATCATCATTAGCAGTGAGAAGAGCCTTCTTGAAGTGCTTTAAGTGTAGGTCGATATGTCTGCGAATAGTCTCGCCCGAATATGGGAGTATAGTGCTGTGAAATGTGTGTCCCTCGCCCCAGACACCGAACGAGCCGACGTCGATGAATGCCACGTTGGGGCTGCCGTCATATCTGGCTGCCAAAGCCGCGAGGAAATTGTCTAACTTCTGCAGGAAAACCGGGTCGTCATAGTCTGGTTCCCAGTATGGGCCGTTTGGGTCGACGCCTTTTCCAGGTTTGAAGTAATGGCCCTTGGCGCCGGCTTGCTGGACCCACTGCGGAGTGGCGTAACGCATGAACGATTCGCAGCAGGTGATGCGAAGTGCAATTTGCTTACCCTTATCCATCCAACGTTGGGCGGGGGTATCAAGCACAGACCAGTTGAAATGTCCTTCCTGCGGCTCGAGGTATGACCATGCTATCCGCAGGTAGACCACAGTCAGACCTGGATAGTCATCAACGGTGTCAGATGGCTCGAGGCGGCTGCCATAATTGGCTGCGACATTGTCATAGTAGTGCAGGACCCAGCCCATACCTGGATTTTCGAGCACTTCGGCAGTATCTTGCGGATGCACTATAACGGGCTGTTGCTGGGCGATGTCCGGTGTGGCGGCGGCAAGCAATAATAGAACAGTGAACCATCGAGTGTTTGAGCAATTGGCCATGACGGCTCCTCTACCCCGATAAACGACATCGGGGCTGTCAGGGGATTTGAGGGGGTCCTACTGCCGGCCCCGACTTTACCTCCACGGTAGGCTTCTGTCTTCTTCTTACGCCAGGCTTTTTCGTTTTCGTCGTTGTCGTTGCTGGTTTTCTCTGCCGTCCGCCCCAGAGCGGTTCTACCATCTGTGAGCTCCACCGCTGGAATTCCCTCTGCAATTCTTGCACAATGTCGGGCTTTTCGGCTCTGAGATTATTGGTTTCACCAATATCGGCAGACAAGTCGTAAAGGCCGGTCTCGGTACCCATCGTTACGAGTTTATAGTTTCCTCTCCTTGCGGCGTAGTTTTGGCCTGCACGCCAGAAAAGAATATCGTGAGGCGGTGTTTTTAGATCGCCGGTTATGTATGGCAGCAGGTTCACACCGTCTATCTTGCGGTCTTTGGGCAGCTCCGCTCCTGCAGCGGCCGCTGCAGTGGGCAAAATATCCAGAGCGATGACCGGCTGATCGTAAGTCCGTCCGCCTTTTAGCTTTGTTCGCCACTGGACCATCAATGGTACGCGGATTCCACCCTCGTACATTGTGCCTTTAGTGGCGCGGAGCGGTCCATTGTTGGAACCATTCTGGGTTGGGCCACCGTTGTCGCTGAGGAAGAAAATCAGTGTGTCTTTCTCGACACCAAGCTCTCGGAGCTTACCCAGTACTTTGCCGATGCCCTCGTCCATTGCGGTCAGCATGCCTGCATAAATCTGCCGGGTTGGGTTGGCGATGTGCTTGAAGCTGTTCTTGTACCTATCAGGGGCTTGCATGGGTTGGTGGACAGCGTTATAGGTTAGGTACAAAAAGAAGGGCTTATGTTCATGACGCTCGATGAAGCCAAGTGCCTCTCGTGTAATTGCGTCTGTGAGGTATTCTTTCTCATCGACGGATTCTGTGCCGCGCATTATTGGATTAGCTGAGCCAAGTCCGGGATCGATGTATGAATGAGCACCGTGGAGAAAACCGAAGAATTCGTCGAACCCGCGTTTAGTCGGGTTGAAGCGAGGAGCCATACCCAGGTGCCATTTACCCACCACTGCGGTTGTGTAACCTGCACGTTTGAGGATATCTGCCATTGTTATCTCAGTGAGGGGCAGGCCTATGTTTTCCTTTGCTCCTTCGGGCGGCGCACCAGGATTAAACTCGTGGCCGAACCGCTGCTGGTATCGGCCTGTTATCAGGCCGGCGCGGGTTGGGCTGCACACTGGGCAGGAGACGTGGCCGTCAGTAAAGTGAACGCCGTTTCTTGCGATTGAATCGATGTTCGGCGTGGCAATGTCTTTGCAGCCTTGGCAACCAGTGTCGGCATAACCTAAGTCATCGGCAACAATAACGACGATGTTTGGTCTGTTTTTCGGCGAAGAACCTGCTTGTTGGATACTGCTGCAAGCCGGCAGCGTTACTATTGTACCTGCTGCAAGACCCATTTTTTTGAGGAGGCTGCGACGAGTCAGTCGCACTTGTGCTTGTTCGTATGCTTGAGGAGATTTTATCTTGACTTGCTTATCCATAGTCTCGTCCTTTCGGTTTGTTTGATCGATTCCATAATTTTTCCTTTCCAATGCCTATAGTGTGCAGACCTTGAGTATTCAAACCGATAACTTCGACGGGCCAGCACCTCTCAAGAGTCCTCAGACTGCTGAAGTACAGCACTAAGGCGAGCGCCTAACTGCATAAGCCTGGGCATCGCATGGTCAAAGAATTGCCGGTAACCGGGGCAGAAATAGCTTTCACAGGCAAAATTCTCCCTGTTAGAGACAATCCTATCCTTCAAGCAGCCGCCTCTGCAAAAGACAAGATGACGACAAACAAGACATTTGTTAGATATATTACTCTTTGCCCGCGCAAAGGCCCGTTTGCAATCACTTACAGCGAGCTGCCCTACGGGCGTTTCGAGAATATTACCCAGCCTCCATTTAGGTTCAACGAAGAAATCACAGCAAAACACATCGCCGGTGTACTCTGCGACAATATACTGGCTGCACTGCCGATCAAACGTGCAAACTGTGTGTCTGTAATCAACCCAATAGCTGAGAAATGAGTCAAAGTCCCTTATATTTACCTTCCCCGGCCCGTGTTCATACCAGCGGTCGAAGAGTCTGCACAGAAAATTGCCATATTGCTGCGGCGTTATCGAAAAATCGGCTACCTTGCCCGTCATGGGGTCAACTTCAACGCATGGAATAAACTGAAGATACTTGATGCCAAACTCAACAAGAAAATCAAAAAGCATATCGGGATATTCCACATTTTTATTATTGAGCAACGTGAGCGTATTGAATGCAACATCATACTCTTTGCACAATTCAATCGCTCTGATGACCTTGTCGAAACTGCCGCCGCCCGAATAATCCCGGCGGTAGTAATCATGTATCTCCTTGGGACCATCAAGGCTTATCCCGACCAGGAACTTGTACTCATGCAAAAAACGACACCACTGCTCATCGAGCAAGATTGCGTTAGTCTGTAGAGAGTTACTCACCTTCTGGCCGGGTATTCCATATTTCTGCTGAAGTTCGACCGCCTTCATGTAAAAATCCAAGCCCATCAAGGTCGGCTCGCCGCCCTGCCAGGCAAACTCCGACGACGGCAGATGCAGCTCTATGTAGTCTTTGATGAGCTTCTCAAGAACCTCTTCGCTCATTCGCTGCCGGCCCTGACCAACTTCAGGCGAACGCTGCTTATAAAAACAATATTTGCAGTCAAGGTTACAGTCGGAACCGGTCGGCTTTATCAGAAGTGTGAAAGGTTGCATACGCCACCAAACCACAAAAAACCAATCGATTTTGCGAATATTGTACGGTTAGCACGCATAGCCGTAAAGCCCCCACAGCATTGCCGGAAAACATAGGAATCTTCCCTGGCAGTCTCACTGGAGGGCAAAGGCTTTTCACAAGTTATTTTCCTGGCCACCGACTACAACACAAAGAGCCGAGTTTGGGCGAGCATAAAGAATGCCAGCTTTGTAAGGCAGCCAGACAGAGCCTATCGCCCTGGAGCTTGCCCTTTATCTTCTTGCAAAATTGGCCTGTTTTGTATAACGTAAGTGGGAACTTGTCAGAATGTATTTTTTTACCTATTTAGGCTTTGCCATGGCGAATACCTCTGACTACAAACGCAAAACTCAAGAACACAGTTAGATTCTAAACAGCAATTTAGTTGTAGTAAGGGTTGTGCTTGAAAAAGATAGAATTTTTTGTTCTTTCAGCGTAAACCGTTAAAATAAAATATGTTGCGCCCGTAGCTCAGTAGGATAGAGCGTCGGTTTCCTAAACCGAAGGTCGCAAGTTCGAATCCTGCCGGGCGCATTTGTTTTTTGTCGATGACACTTGGTGACAATCCCCTACTTTCCGTGCATAACGTTTCACCTTGCAAGGGCTTGTGATTATCCGCCCTTTCCGGTCTGATAGAAAGTGAGTTGACATCGGCTGCCAATTGATTACGAACAGGGAAAGCAGTAGGTGTCAACTGGGGTGTCAATTTTTTTGGGCTACTTTGAGCAACATCGACCGGCTTATTATCTGTGCCGGTAACAACTTGTTGTTGACTGCTCGATATAGAAAAATCCGGTAGCTTGGCTACCGCATCTGATTCCTGTCCTCTGAAAA
>Ga0315274_10000493_pt1 | contig 61634 bp, 50 predicted proteins | sample YL17G02_20_MG_FD_203700 | JGI IMG/M metagenome (GOLD analysis project Ga0315274, IMG submission 203700) | Sediment microbial communities from Yellowstone Lake, YNP, Wyoming, USA - YL17G02_20 | ecosystem: Environmental > Aquatic > Freshwater > Lake > Sediment | place: USA: Wyoming | collected...
AAGCCAACGCCGCGTTCTTTGAGGCCCTGGGACCCGCGGGCTGGGCTCTTCTGCGCGAGGTCGTCGTGGCTGTGCAGGCCCAATCCGACCGCCTGGGTTCGCGCATCCCCGTGATCCTCGACGCGAAGCGCGGCGACATCGCCTCCACCGCCCAGGCCTATGCCTCCTCCGCCTTGGAGACACTGGGTGTCGATGCGATCACCCTCTCACCCTATCTTGGCCAGGATGCGATCGAACCATTCATTGTCAATCGCGAAAAGGGCGCTTTCCTCCTGTGCCGTACATCGAACCCAGGCTCGGCGGCCATCCAAGAGCTCCCGCTCGCGATCCAAGGGCCAACCATTGCGCGCGAGCCCCTGCGCTTGTATGAGCACATTGCCGGCCTGGCCTCATCCTGGAACACACGCGGCAATGTCGGCCTGGTGGTCGGTGCCACACAGCTCGAGGCCCTCGCCCGCATCCGTGCCCTCGCGCCCGACTTATGGATCCTGGCTCCCGGAGTCGGCGCCCAGGGCGCGGACCTGCAGCAGGCCCTCGCCGCCGGGTTGCGCTCCGATGGCATGGGAATGTTGATCGCTGTCTCGCGCTCGCTGGCGCGGGCCACCGACCCATCGCGCGCCGCGGCCCAGTTGCGGGATGAGGTGGCCAACATCCAGCACGAGTCCACGCCGGCGCGCCCCGCCAGTAGCGGCCCCCCTCGCGCGCCGTCTGCCTCACTCGCGCTGGCCGACGATTTGCTTGCCTCGGGCTGCGTGCAATTGGGCACATTCACTCTCAAGTCGGGCAAGACCTCGCCCATCTACTTCGACCTGCGCCGCCTGGCCTCTCATCCGCGCCTGCTGGCGCGCGCGGCCGAGGCCTACCTGCCGCTCCTGCGCCGATTGCGCTTCGCGCGACTGGCCGGTTTGCCGTACGCCGCGCTGCCTATTTCCACCGCGATCGCGCTTCAGGGAAATTGGCCGATGGTCTATCCTCGGCGGGAGGCCAAGGACTACGGCACGCACGCCACGATCGAAGGCGAGTATCGCGCCGGCGAGCAGGTGGTGATCATTGACGACGTGGCCACGACCGGCGGGGCGAAGATCGAGGCGCTGGAGAAGCTGCGCGCGGCCGGTCTGGTCGTCACCGATGCTGTGGTGCTCATCGATCGCGAAGGCGGCGCGCATGACACGCTGCGCGAGCACGGCGTCGAGTTGCACGCTGTGATGCGTGTGCGCGATCTGCTGGCGCACTGGCAGGCGCGCGGCGCCGTCACCCAGCAACAGGCGAGCGACATTCTTTCCGGACTGGCTTAGATGTGCGGCCATGGGCCGTACACCGGCGAATCTTGATCATGGCGATCTACCCTGTGCTGCGTTCGCTCCTTTTCCGCCTCGACCCGGAGGACGCCCATCACGTGGCGCTCGCCCTGCTGCGCGTCGCAGCCTCCACCCCCCCATCCCGCGCATGGCTGCGCAGGCAATTCGACCTGGCCGGGCGCGACCAGCAAGTGGAGTGTTGCGGCCTGACCTTTCGTAACCCGCTGGGCCTGGCCGCCGGCTACGACAAAGATGGGCACGCAGTGGCAGCCCTCGCACTTCTCGGTTTCGGGCACATCGAGGTGGGCACCGTCACCCCACAGGCGCAACCCGGCAACCCGCGTCCGCGCATCGTGCGCCTGCAGGCCGACCGCGCCGTGATCAACCGCATGGGCTTCCCCAACCGCGGTGCGCAGGCATTGTGCGCGCGTTTGGCGCGGATACCCCGCCAGCGGGATTTTGTGCTTGGGCTTAACCTGGGCAAGGGGCGCGACACACCCCTTGAGCGCGCGCAGGCGGACTATTGCGCGCTGGTCGGCGATCTGGGGGATATGGCCGACTACCTGGCTGTCAACATCAGCTCGCCCAACACGCAAGGGGTGCGGCAGCTGCAGTCGCGCACGTACCTCGACCAATTGCTGCCGGCGGTCTTAGGCGAGCGTGAACGCGTCGCCAGGCGTCGCGGCCGGCCCTTGCCGGTGCTGGTCAAGCTCGCGCCCGATCTCACCTGGCCCGAACTCGATGAGATCCTCGACCGGCTGCTGGCTCACGGCGTTGAGGGTGTCATCGCGACCAATACCACGCTTGCTCGCCCAGGTCTGCACTCGCCCCGCGCGGGGGAGGCCGGCGGCCTGAGCGGAGCGCCTCTGCGCGAACGAGCTCGCGAAGTGGTCGCCTACATTCACGCTCACACCGGAGCCCGACTGCCGATTATCGGCGTAGGGGGGATTATGGGCGCGGAGGATGCACGCCGCATGCTGGAGGCGGGCGCGCGATTGGTGCAGGTGTACACGGGCCTAGTCTACTCTGGCCCCGGGCTGGCGCGCGAGATTCTCACCGCCTTGCGCCGCCGAGAGGCGCGCTAGAATAGCCGAAGGTGCGCGAGAAGGACTAGCCAATTGTCGTGAGTGCCGACGAGAATACTTCCTTGGTGGAGGCGGTGCGGCGCGACCTCGAGCACCGCGGCCACCAGGTGGCCTATCTCGGCCCCCCACCGGGGCAGAGCGCCGATTGGCCAGACGTCACGCGCGCCGCGGCCGAACGTGTGGCTGCAGGCGCAGCCGACGAAGCCGTGGTGATGTGTTGGACCGGCACCGGCGCCAGCCTGGCCGCCAACAAGGTGCCTGGCATCCGGGCCGCATTGTGCGCCGACGCCGAGACCGCGCGCGGCGCGCGCACCTGGAACCATGCCAACGTGCTGGCTCTCAGCCTGCGCTCAACCTCCGAAGCCGTCGCGCGCGAGATACTTGACGCCTGGTTCTCCACGCCCTATAGTCAGGACGAGTGGAACCTACGCCAGGTCGAAAAGATTCGCGACATGGAAAAGCGCCAGCCGGGTTAAGCCCTCCGGCGGTGTCCTCCACAATATCCAGTGACGCTTGCGAAAGACGGGCCGCCGGCCGCACGGCTTGGCCGAGCGCTGTCCGTTGTTCACACTGACCGACATGCTGTGTCGCCGCGCTCAAGCGGCTCATCCAGGCGCCGCGCCCGTGAGTTGCGGCGGGAGACCGGGCAGTCCTCATCTATCTCCATCGTCTCGCATCTCAAACCACCCAGGGAGGGTTCCATGAATGAGGTCTTCATCGTCGGCGCCGTGCGCACCGCGGTCGGTGTGGGCAAGCCCGGCGGCGCGCTGTCGACCACTACCCCGATCAACCTCGCGGCGGCCGTGCTGCGCGAAGCCCCACAACGGGCAGGCCTGGAGGCCGGCCTGATCGAGGACGTCGTCCTCGGCTGTGTTTCACCCATCGGCGAGCAGGGCGCGAACATCGCCCGCCTGGCGCTGCTCAAGGCCGGCTATCCCGTTCACGTTCCGGGCGTCTCGCTCAATCGCATGTGCGGCTCGAGCCAGCAAGCCATCCACTTCGCGGCACAGGCCGTGGCCTCGGGCGAGATGCAGGTAGTGGTCGCGGGCGGCATCGAGGTGATGAGCCGCGTGCCTATTGGCGCCGATTGGCCCTCTACGTGGCCGAGCGACTTCCCGTATCCCCTCATTCATCAAGGCCTGAGCGCGGAGTTGATCGCTGAGAAGTGGGGGCTGACCCGCGATCAGATCGACGACTTTGGCTACGAGAGCCACATGCGCGCCGGCCGGGCCATTCGCGAGGGACGGTTTGCGGCCCAGATACTTCCAGTGGAAGTGACCCACGTGCCGGAGGGCGGCGCGCCGGTCACGCGCACCTTCGCTCAGGATGAGGGCGTGCGCATGCCACCCGACCGCACGAAGATGGCGGCCCTCAAGCCGGCCTTCAAACCCGACGGCGTGGTGACCGCGGGCAACTCGAGCCAAATCAGCGACGGCGCGGCCGCGGTGGTGCTTGCCTCGGCCGAGGCCGTGCGCGCTCACCGTCTCACGCCGCGCGCGCGCATCGTATCCACGGCGGTCGTCGGTTCCGATCCGGTGCTCATGCTCGACGGGCCCATCCCGGCCACGCGCAAGATCCTCGCGCGCGCCGCGGTGCGCCTGGATCAGATCGATGTCATCGAAATCAACGAGGCCTTCGCCACGGTCGTGCTGGCCTGGCAGAAGAAGATCGGTCCCGACCCGGCGCGGGTCAACCCCAACGGCGGCGCCATTGCGCTGGGCCACCCGCTCGGCGCGACAGGTGCGGTGCTGATGACCAAGATGCTGCACGAACTCGAGCGCAGCGGCGGGCGCTACGGTTTGCAAACGATGTGCATCGGCCACGGGATGGCGACGGCCACGATCATCGAGCGCGTGTAGTTTGCCTCTCGTCCTGATCGGGTGAAGCATCATCCGATCTGGAAGAGAGCACAGCACGCCTTACGGATGACCCCATGCGCACCGTGCCCGCCTGCGACACACCCCCTTCATCGCAAGCCCGCTGCAGGAACATCTCTGACGCTCGAGGCCAAGACTAGTGTCCTGTGTTGGGGCACGCCATGGCGTGCCCCTCCGTTCTTTCGGGTCGCAGATTCCGCCTCCTCGGGACACGGCCGTCTTGCAGTGACTGACAAGTCGCACCCTCACCCTCAGATACGCACCTTTTCGCAGCTAGATCCCCCATATGAGGGGCAAAGAGGATCGGCCGCGGCACGGGACTTGCCCTCTTGACTGGTAGAACATATGTTCTATACTGTAACCGTAACACAGATCCCCGGACCGGTATCCTTCTTGGAGGAACTGAAATGAGCGCTATCACATCCACTCGTCCGCTCTCGGCTGAGATGCCTCGCCCGGCCAGGCTTGCCCGCCTCAACCTGCGCTGGCCCCAGCAGGGCGCGGCCTTCGGGCTGATCATCGTCTTCGGGCTAGCAGCTTTTGAGGTCTTCAACTTCAGCACAACGCAATTCGCCCTGGAAGACCTTCTCGGCAATTTGCGCCTGGCCCGCCTCTCACTGGCGACCGTCCTGGCGCTGGCCTTCTGCGGCATCGACTTCGGCGGGATGGCGCGGCTGTTTACGCCTCAGCGCGACCACGCCGAGCGCATTGAGACCTGGTACCTGGTGGCCGCCTGGTTCCTGGCGGGCGGCATGAATGCCATTCTCACCTGGTGGGCCGTCACCCTCTCGCTGATGGGACAGGCCGACCTGGGTCACGAATTGTTTACTCGCCGTCAGGTGCTTGGCTTCGTCCCCGTGTTCGTAGCCGGCGTGGTTTGGCTCATCCGAATTCTGCTCATCGGCACGCTCACCATGGGCGGCCGGCGCTTGTTCTCGCAGGCACGGAAACCGGCGCCGTTCGCCGCCATGGCGCATGCCTCCCCCCGCGCCGCCCGCCCGATGCCACACACGGCGCCGATGCCCGCCTCGGCCGATCAACACCAGGCCGGCAGCATTCCGCTCGCGCCGGGTGCAACATTCGCCCGCCGCAACAATGGTCACGTTGGCTAGTTGCTCCTGTGCCGGAGCGAGGCTGCAATGCACACACGGTTTGATCCTCGACATCCACGCTCGATCGTGCTGTCCGCACCGCTCCTTGCAGCCCTCACCCTGACGTTTGGGGCTTGGCTCGTCGCCTCGGCCTTCGCCTCGGCCGAGGTCTTCTCCCCGCAGCCTTTGGCTGCTTCCCTCCCGGCACGGGAGGCCGCACCCCAGGCGTCCTCCCTTGCCCTCCTCTTCGACCCGGCCGTGCGCTATTGGCAGGAGAGAATCATGACCTGGTCCGCTCGATTCGGGCTCGACCCGAACCTCGTTGCCACCGTCATGCAAATCGAATCGTGTGGCGATCCGGATGCGCTCTCACCTTCGGGCGCCATGGGTTTGTTTCAGGTTATGCCGTTTCACTTCTCGACGGGGGAGGACGGCTTCGATCCCGAGGTCAATGCCGCGCGCGGTCTGAGCTACTTGCGTTTGGGGCGCGAGCGCGGCGGCGGCCAGCCCCAATTGGCCTTGGCCGGATACAACGGGGGGCACTCACGCATCGGCCAGGCGGCAGAATTGTGGCCCGCCGAAACCCGGCGCTACGTTTATTGGGGGACGGGAATCTATGCGGACGCGCAAGCGGGGCGTGAGGTCAGCCCACGACTGGAGGAATGGCGGCGCGCCGGCGGGAGATGGCTGTGCGCGCAAGCTGCCGCCGCATTGGGGATCGCCCCCTGAAGTGCGGACAGATCCTCGCAGTTGCCGGTTAGTCTTTCTCGGTCCCGCTGGAAGCGAGCGGCAACCACACCGAGAAGGTCGACCCCTTCCCGACTTCCGAAGCCGCCTCGATTCGCCCGCCATGATTGCGCGTAATCCAGTAGGCGATCGACAGCCCAAGCCCAGCTCCGCCAAGCGAGGGACGCCGGCGGGATCTGTCGACGCGGTAGAAACGTTCGAAAACATGCGGCAGCTCGTCCGCCGCGATGCCCGGCCCCGTGTCGGCCACCGAGACGTGCACCCACTCACTGACCAGCTTCATCGCCAGCGTCACGCGACCGTGCGGCGGCGTGTACTGGATGGCATTCGCCACCAGATTGAGGAAGAGCTGCTTGAGGCGATCGCGGTCGCCCATGACCTGCGCTTGATCTAGCTCGCCCAGCACCACTTCCACCCGCTCCATTGCCAGCACGCGTCCTTGCTGGAAGACTTCCAGGAGCACCGTATCCACTTCCACCGGCGCACGCGCCAGCGGAAGGTTGCCTGTTTCGGCTTGCGCCAGGAGCAACAGGTCCCCCACCAATCGGATCAGCCGGTCCGCTTCCGATTGGATCGCCTCCAGCGACTCCGGATCCGCCCCCATGCGGCGGATAAGGTCCACGTTGCCGCGAATGGCGGTCAGCGGCGTGCGCAATTCGTGCGAGACATCGGCCAGGAATCGGCGTTGTGAGGTGAAGAGCGCCTCCAGGCGCTCCAACGTTTCGTTGAAGGCCAGGATCAATCGCCCCACCTCGCTGGCTGGCGGTGCCTCGAGCGGGATGCGCCGAGACAGATCATCGGCGCGCGTGATCTGCAGTGCGGTCTCGGTGATGGTATCCAGCGGGCGGAGCGCTCGTCGCGCCGTCCAGCTCCCCAGGCCGGCCGCAATGAGCAGCGCCAGTGCCCCACCCACCGCCAGGAAGATCAGCAGCGATTCGCGCGCGCGATCGACCACGGCCATGGGCGCCGCCAACTGCAGAAAGCCGCTCGGCTCGGAGGCCAGGACCACCGGCACAGTCAGCACCCGCAAATGGACCTGCCCCACCCGCACGTCGCGGAACTGCTGGGTGGGTTCCTGCAACGAGAGCGCATCCAGCGGCTGCTCGAAGGCGCCCATGTTGGAAGAGGAGGCGATGAGCGCGCCTTCGGCATTCCACACCTGGACGTAGACGTTCGATGAGGCGAACTGCAGCGAGGGCAGGGTGAGGATGCGCAGGTCGCGCTGGGTCGTGACCCGGCTCGTGCGCAGGATTTCCTCCGCCGAGCGCGCCAGCGTCTGGTCGATTTGGATGATCAGGCTGAAGCTGAGGATGATATACAGCGCGGCGCCGAAGACCAGCAACACGCCGGCCAGAACGGCCGAGTAGGCCAGGGTGAGGCGCGCGCGCAGCGACATGGCCGGGTGAGGTCCGCCTCACTCGTGGCGAGGCGGGCTACTCGTCCTCCCGCAGCACGTAACCCACGCCGCGCACCGTGTGTAGCAGCTTGGTTGCCCCCTCCGTCTCAATCTTCTGGCGCAGGTAGCGCACGTACACTTCAATGATGTTGCTCTCGCCGCCGAAGTCGTAGCCCCACACCCGGTCGTAGATGACTTCGCGTGTGAGCACCTGGCGCGGGTGGCGCATGAAGATCTCCAGCAGGTCGTACTCCTTGGCCGTCAAGTCTATGACCCGCTCCCCGCGCCGCGCGCGATGGGTGCCGGTATCCAGGACCAGGTCCGCAAAGCGCAGCGTCTCCGGCTCACCCGGGCCGGTCCGCCGCAGCAGAGCACGGATGCGCGCGAGCAGTTCGGCGAAGGCAAACGGTTTGACCACATAATCGTCGGCGCCGGCGTCCAACCCGTGCACGCGGTCTTCGACAGCGTCCTTCGCGGTGAGAATCAGAATTGGCACCTGCGAGCCGGCGCGCAAGCGGCGGCACACCTCCAGGCCGTCCATGCCTGGAAGCATCCAATCCAGCACCACCAAATCGGGAGGGTTTTCGCGCGCCAGGCCCAGGCCCGTCGGACCATCTCCGGCCAGGTCGACCCGGTAGCCTTCGTAAGTCAGGCCGCGCTGCAAGAAGGAGGCAATGCGCTCTTCGTCTTCGACGACCAGAATGCGTGCGCCCATCGCTCACCTCGCGCGCAGACTATACCACAAGCACCCGCCTGGCTCGCATCGGTCGTGCACGGCCGGATCAAAAGACGGGCTATAATGTCGCCGCGGAGTACTGATGACTCATAAGAAGACCGGATTGGCCATGCGCGTGCTGCCATGGGTGATGCTGCCTCTCGTGTTGGGCGCGCTGCGCAGCCTGGCCCTGGCCGCGCCGCCCGAGGCCCCAGCGCCTCAACCGACCGCCTTTCAAACCCCGACCCCCGGCGCCGATGGCCGTATCGTTTACATCATTCAGTCGGGCGACACCTTGTGGCGCATCTCGGCCGTCTCAGGCGTGCCCCTCGATCAGCTCGAGCGGCTCAACAATATCTCGCGCGACGCGCCGCTCAGCCTCGGCCGAGAATTGGTTCTTGGTTTCGGCGAGGCCGCTACGGCGCTGCCCACCCTGGCCTTTGCGGCCAGCCCCTCGCCGACCCCGGTCGCTCTCACCGGCAGCGGCGATATCTGCGTGGAGTTCTTCGACGACCTCAACGGGGATGCCTCGCGCCAGGAAAGCGAGGGTTTGGTCGCAGGCGGGCAGATTGTCGTCGCCCGGGCCGACGGCACGCAAGTGGGCAGCTACACACCCGACGGCACGAGCGAACCGTATTGCTTCGCTCAGCTCACATCGGGCGACTACAACGTCGCCGCCGCTGCGCCGGAGGGCTACAACCCCACCTCCAGCATGAACACCCCTTTGCGCCTCGAGCCGGGCGCCAAGGCCTACGTCGCCTTTGCCGTTCAAGTCAGCCAGCAGCAATCAAGCAGCGCCAGCTCCTCGCGATCCAGCTCACTCGGTATCATCGGCCTGGTGCTCCTCGCCGCGGCGGGCGGGTTGGCGTTCTATCTCTCGCGTCAGGCCCCCCAACGCGGCTGACCGTCGGTCGGTGCGCGCCCGATGACATCCCCTCTGGCATTGCGAGGAGGGCGCGGCCCCATAAAGCAACCTCGGCCTGCTTACGCCTCATGAACCTATCGCCTGCTGCACAGCGTGTTCAAGACGCTCTCCTCGACCGGGGCACGCAGCTCGAGGTGCGTGAACTGCCGGCCAGCACGCGCACAGCCGTCGAGGCGGCCCAGGCTGTGGGCTGCCAGCTGGGGCAAATTGTCAAGTCGCTCGTGTTCCGCGGCGCCCACAGCGGCCAGGCGCTGTTGGTCGAAACCAGCGGCGCCAATCGCGTAAGCGAGGCGCGCCTGGCAGGACAAGTCGGCGAGCCGGTGCATATAGCCAGCGCAGAATTCGTCCGCCAGCATACCGGGTTCGCCATCGGCGGTGTCCCTCCGCTGGCCCACCCCCAGCCGCTGCGCACCTATATTGACCGAGATCTGATGGGCTACCCGGAGGTCTGGGCCGCGGCCGGTACCCCGCAAGCCCTATTCGCGCTAACGCCTCAGCAACTAGTTGAACTCACGCGCGGCGAAGTTGTCGATATCAAAGCCCCGGGATAGCAGAAGTCGGGGAAAACGCGTTCCTCTTCCCGATCCCTCCTCCCGTGAAGGGCAAATCGCGACAGCTTGGCCGCCCGGGTTCTCGTCTATCGTCCAGAGGCGCCGAGCTCGCCCACCATCGCCTGAGCCAGGAAAAGCGCCGTCGCTTTCACCGGTCCGCTGGCCGGAGCCACCGGACCGACGCATGCCGGACAGCCGTCGCTGCATCCGCAGCCACGGATAAGATCCGCCGCGTTGGCCAGCAACTCCGGAATCACCGCGTACAGCGCGTCCGCCAGGCCAATCCCTTCCGGCACTTCATCGAAGAAGGTGATCGTCGGACCGCGCGTTTCCTTGGCGCGCATCTCGACCACCATGCCCAGATCGCGCGAGTCGCACATCAAGAAGAGCGGCGCCAAGCTGTGCAGTGCATAGGCCAAGCCGCCCAGCGCGGTGCGCGTCCCTTGCTGAGCCTCCAACCGGCGGTGGCAGGCCTGGCACAACGCGACCAGGTTTTCAAGCGCATTAGCCTGGGCGTGGTTTTCGTTTTGCCCCGGGATATAGCCGAAGGCGCGGAAGGGCGTGCGGTGATGAACATCGTGGGCGCGCCCCGGGCGTTCGCTCGCTCCGCATTGCGTGCAGCGGTGGCCATCTCGCTCGAGCGCCGCCTGGCGCTGCGGTTCCCACGAAGGGCCGTAGTCGTTGGGTCCGAAGGATGTGCGCAGGAGGTCTGGCCGGCTGGCGAGATCCGCCTGCAATCGTTGCACGAACGACGGAGCCAGCCAGATCCAGCAGCCCGTGGTGCGGAACTCGCGCGGCGGGAGATCAATTTCCCCGAATCCAAGTGTCTCATGGGTGTGGCGGCGCACCTTGCGGTAGGCCACCGCTTGCGCGGTCACCTCCAGCGGCCCGAATGCGCGCCGCACACCACGCGCTTCGTCGGCCTCTTCGACTCCCAGCACTTCCACCTGTACGGACTCGGAGGCCTCGCTGTAATAATCCACCTCGGTACGGCGCACCTCGGCCACGCCCTGCTCCCAATCGAGGCGTTCCACGACGTAAGTCCGTCCCTCGTGCATATAGACCGCGCCCTCATGCACCCACACCGGGGCTGTGGCGCGGTCCACTTCGCCGATCAAGCGCGGGCCTCGCTCGCCAGATTCTTGAATGAGCACGCGGTCGTTGGTGCTTGAACGCAGCCCCACTTCGGCTGCCGGATAGGCCTCGCCCGAAGCCTGGTATTCGCCATCGGCTGAACGCAGCAGATCCCCTTCGGCATGAAGCGCCTCGAGCAACGCCGTGATGGGTGCCGTGCCAAACGATTCGTCGGCTCGCAGGGGCAGTTCAAATGCGGCGCAACGCAGGTGGTTAGCCAGAATCGCCAGGTTGTTGGGGTTGATGCGCGCCTGCTCCGGCGAACGGTCGAACAAGTAGCGCGGGTTGAGGGTCAGGAACTGATCCAGCGGCGAGGGGGATGCCACCAGTACGGCCAACCCCTGCTCCTCGCGGCGGCCGGCGCGCCCGGCCTGCTGCCACAACGAGGCGATCCGCCCCGGGTAGCCGACCAGGACCGCCGCGCCCAAGGTGCCGATATCCACGCCCAACTCGAGCGCATTGGTCGCCACCACCCCGCGCACCTCGCCCGAACGCAGACCGGCCTCGATGCGCCGCCGCTCCTCCGGCAGATAACCTGCGCGGTAGCCTCTCACCAGTTGCGGGTCGAGGCCGTCCGCCTGCGCTTGCTCACGAAGGTAGCCGAGCAGAAGTTCCACCGTGCGCCGCGTGCGCGCGAAGAGCACGGTCTGCACCTGGCTGCGCAAGAGCATGGCTGCGATGGCCTGGCTTTCAAGCACGTACGAGCGGCGCAGGCCGAGCGCCTCGTCGACCAGCGGTGGGTTGTACACGGCAAAGTGGCGCGACGCACGCGGCGAGCCGTCCTCGTCAATCAGCGTCACCGGTGACTCGAGCAGCGTTTCGGCCAGCTCACGCGGATTAGCGATCGTGGCCGAGGCACACAGGAACTGCGGCTGCGCGCCGTAGAACGAGCAGATGCGCCGCAGGCGGCGCAACACATTCGCCATGTGCGAGCCAAACACGCCGCTGTAGGTGTGCAATTCATCCAGGATGACATAGCGCAGACTGGAGAGGTAATCGGCCCAGCGCGTGTGATGCGGCAGGATGCCGGTGTGCAGCATGTCTGGGTTGGAGAGCAGCAAACGCACTTCGCCGCGCACTCGCGCCCGCTCGGCCTGCGGCGTGTCGCCGTCATATAGCCGCACACCCAGGTCGCTCACCTGCGCGGGCAGTGCGCCGCGCAGTGCCTGCGCCCATCGCCCGAGCTCGTGCGCCTGGTCTTGTCCGAGCGCCTTGGTGGGAAAGAGATATAGCGCACGAGTCGTGTCGTCTTCCAGCAGGGATTGCAGCACCGGCAGGTTGTAAGCGAGCGTCTTGCCGGAGGCGGTGCCGGTCACGATGGCTACATTCTCTCCGCGCCGGGTCGCCTCAAATGCCTGCACCTGGTGGCTGTAGAGCGAGGCCAGCCCGCGATCGTGCAACGCTTCAACCAGCGGCGCGGCCAGGCCCTCCGGGAATGCGGCATAGCGCGCCGGCCGTTCGGGCAGGCGCTGCCAGACGACGATGTTGCGCGCGAAGCGGGGTTCGCCGCGCAACGTTTCGATGGCTTCGGCGACGGACATGTGGAACGCGGCTAGAAGGCGCCCTTCTCGAGTGTCGCGACAATCGTCGCGAGGAATGCATCCGCACTGGCGCCGTCGAGCAGGCGGTGATCGAAGGTCAGCGAGAGATAGGCCATCGGCCGAATGCCGATTGCATCGCCCACCACAACCACCCGCTTGTGTATGGCACCCACCCCAAGGATAGCAGATTGCGGCTGAGAGATGATCGGGGTGGCAAAGAGCGAGCCGCTCACGCCATGGTTGGTGATGGTAAAAGTCCCGCCGCGCACCTCATCCGGGGTGAGCTGCCGCGCCCGCGCGCGACGGGCCAGGTCGCCCACCTCCGCCGCCAGCCGCCGCAGCGACTTCTGCTCGGCGTCGCGCAGCACCGGGACGATCAGGCCCTCCTGGCCGAGCGAGACGGCCAGGCCAATGTGAACCGGGCGCTGAAGCTGGACTCCCTCTTCGCCCCACGTGCTGTTGACCAGCGGGTGGGCGCGCAGCGCGGCGGCGCTGGCGGCAAAGAAGTAGGCGGTGAAGGTTAGCGAAATCCCCTCCCGCTCGAAAAGATCCTTGTTGGCCAGGCGGTGAGCCACCACCGCGCTCATGTCGGCTTCCATCACGGTGGTCACGTGCGGGGCGGTGCGCACGCTGCGCAACATGTGTTCGGCAATCTGGCGGCGCATGGGCGTGTGCGGCACGAGCATGCCCGGCACGAGCGGCCGCGCCTCGGGACCGCGCGCGGCTTCTTTGGCCAGCGCCTGCCCGAACTGCAGCTCGGTGGGGCGGAAGAGATCGCCTTCGCCGGGGCGCTCCCAGGTGGGCACGTCCGCTGCAGCCGGCGCGCGCGGGCGTTCGAGATGCGCGAGCACATCTTTCTTCGTGATCCGCCCGCCCGCTCCCGTGCCACGAACCTGGGCCAAGACCAGCTTGTGTTCGACAGCCAACTTGGCCACGACCGGTGATATGAATCCAAGATCCCTGGCCTGTGCCGCGTCCGTGGCCGGTCGTGTGGCCCGCCCGGTGTCCGCCTCAGACGGCTCTGCCGCGGCGTGCTCCGCGCTCGCCGCCGGCGGCCCCGGGTCGAAGATGACCTCCCCCGGCTGGCCGATCATCGCCAGCAGCGTTCCGGCGCGTACGGTCTGGCCTTCCGATACGTAGACCTTCAGCATGGTGCCACTGGCCGGCGAGGGCACCTCGGTATCGACTTTGTCGGTATTGATCTCGACCAGCGGCTCGAGCTCGCGGATGCCTTCGCCCTCGGCGCGCAGCCACTTAGTGACCGTTCCCTCGACAACCGACTCGCCTAGCTGGGGCATGATCACGCGGGTGGCCATGGCTGCCTCTAGTATGCCGCCAGCTCGCGCATCGCCTGCGCGATCTTGTTTGGGTTGGGCATGAACCAATCCTGCAGCGGGTGGCTGAAGGGAACCGCCGGGACGCCCGGGCCACACAGGCGGCGCACCGGCGCGTCCAAGTCGGTGAATGCCTCATCGGCCAGGATCGCCGCGATCTCGGCCCCGTATCCGCCGGTGAGGTTGTCCTCATGCACGATGAGCGCCTTGCCCGTCTTGCGCACCGAGGTCAGGATCGTCGCCCGGTCCGGCGGGTAGAGCGTGCGCAGGTCGACCACCTCGGCACGAATGCCCTCGCCGGCAACGATCTCCGCGGCCTGGAGCGCATAGTGATGCATCATGCCGTAGGCGAACAGGCTGAGGTCCGATCCCTCGCGGGTTACCTGAGCCGGGCCGATCGGCACCAGCCCCTCGTCCTCTGTCACCGGACCGCGAATCAGCCGATAGCCCTTCTTCGGCTCGAAGAACACAACCGGATTCGGGTCGCGCACGGCCGATTTGAGAAGGCCGCGCGCGTCGTGCGGCGTCGAGGGGATGACCACCTTAAGCCCGGGCACGTGGGCGAAGAAGGCCTCCAGCGACTGTGAGTGATACAGCCCGCCGCCGATGCCGCCGCCGTATGGCGCGCGGATCACCAGCGGCACCGTCCACTCCCCGCCCGAGCGATAGCACATCTTGGCGGCTTCGCTGACGATCTGGTTGAAGGCGGGATGAATGAAGTCGGCAAATTGAATCTCGCAGATCGGGCGCAAGCCGTACAGCGCCGCGCCGATCCCCACCCCCACAATCGAGAGCTCGGCCAGCGGCGAGTCGATGACGCGCTTCTCGCCATACTTGGCGAACAGCCCCTGGGTGGCACGGAACACGCCGCCGCGCGGGCCCACGTCCTCGCCAACGATAAACACCCGCTCGTCGCGCGCCAGTTCTTCGTCCATGGCCAGGCGGATGGCCTCGACCATTGTCATCTCAGGCATGATGGATCTCTTCGACGTAGACCGGTCCTAGGCCTTCGACCGCCGGGTCCGGGTAGGGCGCCGCTTCCGCTCCACGCACGGCCTCCTCGACCTCGGCCGCCGCCTTCGCCTCGGCCGCCTGGCTCAGCACACCCATCAATTGCAACCGCGCGCGGAAAAGGAGCAGCGGGTCGCTCTTCTTCCACTGCTTCACCTCTTCACGCGAGCGGTAGGAACGGTCGTCGTCATCGGAGGAATGCGGCACCGAGCGGTAGGTCTTCGCCTCCACCAGCGTCGGCCCCTCCCCGCGGCGCGCGCGGTCGACGGCCTGCTGCACCACGCGCTGCACCTCCAACACGTCGTTGCCGTCCACCACAACACCCGGCATGCCGAAAGCGGCGGAGCGGTCGGCCACGTTGGGCACGGCCATCTGCCGATCCTGCGGCTCGGAGATGGCGTACACGTTGTTCTGCACCACACACACCACCGGCAGTTTGTGGACCGCCGCCCAGTTCAGGCCCTCGTACCACTCACCTTGTGAGGTCGAGCCTTCGCCGATCGTCGTCACCACCACCCGCTCGTCGCCCCTTAGCTTGATCGCCAGACCGATGCCGGCTGCGTGGGGGATCTGTGTGGCCACGGGCGCTGAGGTGCTCACCACGTTCGCCCGCCGCAGGCCGAAATGGGAGGGCATCTGCCGCGCCCCCGATGAAGGCTCGCCGCGCTTGCCATACACGCCCAGCATGAATTCGAGCGGGGTCAGGCCAAGGGCGAGCATCAGGGCCAGGTCGCGGTAATACGGGACGAGCCAATCCTCGCCGCGCCGCATGGCGTAGGCGATGCCCACCTGGGTGCCCTCGTGGCCCATGCCGGAAATGTGGAAGGCGATCTTCCCCTGGCGGTGGAGCACCCAGGTGCGCTCGTCCAGCCGGCGCGCCAGCAGCATCACCGAGAACATTTCAAGCAAGGGCAGTTCGGCGGCGGTCACCTTCACCGGCGCCGTCGCTGTCGCCGTCGAGGCCATCTTCACTTTTCCATTCGCGCGGGGTCGTTGTGCTCGGCCGGCGCTTCTCCGTTCTCCCATAGCGCCTCCATGCGTTGGTATGAAGCCGGATACTGGCCGGTGTATCTCAGGAACTTCGGTACTGGGTAGCGCACCCCGCCATTGTGCGTGCCCTGCAGCCCCTCCACGATCGTCGCAAAGTGCGTCGCCGGGATGGTGAATGCCATCTCGTCATCCTGCGCCTGGCCGAAGACCCGGTCGCCATAACACGGCAGGATGACCTGGCACTCGCCGGTCTTCATCGTGGTGATGACCGCGTCGGCGCAATCGATGCGTCCGGCAAACGAGGAGGTCAGCCGCCCGCCGCCCGACCACAAGCGCGCCGTCACCAATCGCATGACCTGCGCCGAGTTGCCGTACAACAGCACCAGGTGCGGCTCGAACGACGCACGATGCAGCGGCGCCGCCACCACCCCCTGCCACTGCCCGAATTCCCATTTATCAACCACGGCTTCCGTGACCACGCCCTCGGCCGGCGTGCGGGTATACATGCCGGCGCAGGTCATGCCTTCGAGGAAGTAACCCAGCATCGTCCGGAGGCCCCATACCGCCAGCGCCAGCGGGCAGGAAACATCCTCGGCCGTCAGCCCCACTGCCCAACCCTAGAGGTCCGGCCGGAAACCTCTCCCGCCGGGTCCCGGTGGGACAAAGTGTGCGTTTCTGGCCCTCACTGGGCCATCCGGTCCCGCGGAACTGCCTTGTCCGAGGCGCTTTGACAGGTGCCATCCCAAGGCTTTGGTCCGGAAGGGACTTTCCGGCCGGACCTCTAGTGGCGCGCCAGCGCGAACCCCTGGCAGATGGCAATTCGCTCGCCAAGGTCCGCCGCCGGCCGCTTGGCACGTTCGGGCATCCTCTCGCCCGGCGCAATCATGCGAATGGCCAGCGGAAAGGTCGCCGGGCGAATATGCTCGGTGAGTGCCGCGTTCAGCGCCTCAAGTTCCATAGCACGCGCCTCAATCCGCTCCGGAATTGGAGCGGATTGGGCGGATTATATCACGAGCACCCGCCCCCTTTTTGGCATATTTAAGAGGTCGGGTGGGGGTGGAAGGAATGTGTTCCAGCATCGACACGCCTTGCGCTGGCACCCGCGATCGACTCTCCAAATGTGGCCGAGATGAGACGGCGGTGCCGCCCTTTCTTGCGGAACGTCACGCCATTCCGATGCCCTATGAGGCTGCTCCGATTGCCCTGCCCCGCTGGGCCCCCTCGCAATGAAAGCGATGTCTTGCTGGGGCACGCCATGGCGTGCCCCTGTAGCTTCTACGGTTCACGCGGGCTGCCCACGCCCTTCATCTTTCCCGCACTTGGCTCAACGTATCGCGCCGACCCGGAACGGGTCGGCGCGTCAGGCGTGCAGCCAACACAGCGAGGGACTAGACGCGGATTGCCGCGGCCACCACCTCGGCCACATCGCGCACCGGCACCGGGTCTCCCGCGGCCCGCCCCGCATCGGAGAGCATCACCATGCAAAATGGGCACCCCACGGTGAGCGTCTTTGCACCCGAGGCGCGCACCTCGGCGTAACGCGTGTTGCTAACCCGTTCGGCGCCGTGCTCCTCTTCCTTCCACATTTGTGCCCCGCCCCCACCGCAGCAAAACGAGTTGGCCCGCGAACGCGGCAGCTCCTGGAGCTGCGCGCCCGCCTGGCGCAGCGCGCCGCGCGGCGCCTCGTACACGCCGTTGTGCCGCCCCAGGTAGCACGGATCGTGGAAGGCGACTGCCTCCATCGCCTGCGGCGCCAGCGTGAGGCGCCCCGCCCCCACCAACTCGTTGATCAGTTGTGTGTGGTGGATCACTTCGTAGTTACCGCCGAAAGCCGGGTACTCGTTGGCCAATGTGTTCAGGCAATGGGGGCACGTGGTCACAATGCGCCGCGGCCGAACCGCGTTCAGCGTCTGCACGTTCTCTTGGGCTAGTTGCGAGAAGAGGTACTCGTTGCCGGCGCGGCGTGCCGAGTCGCCGGTACAGCGCTCGCGCTCGCCCAGTACTGCAAAGTCCACGCCCGCGGCGCGCAGGATGCGTACGAAATCGCGCGCCGTCTTCTGCGGCCGCGCTTCGGTGGCCGGCGCGCAGCCCACCCACCACAGGATCTCCGGGTCCGGACGAGTCGCCGCCGTCGGCAGGTCCAGGTCTCGCCCCCAATCCAGGCGGTGCTCCGGCGCAAGGCCCCACGGGTTGCCTTGGCGCTCCATTCCGCGGAAGGCGTTTTGCAGTTGCTCGGGGAAGGCATTCTCCATCAAGACTTGGTAGCGGCGCATCTCCAAGAGGTCCAACATCGGCTGGTTGCCCACCGGGCAGATCTCAACGCAGGCGTTGCAGGTGGTGCAGGCCCACAGCGCCTCGTCCGAGACGGCAAACTCAAGGAGCGTCTTGGGGCTCTCCTTGCCTGCGGCCAACGCGGCTGCGTTCTGGTTGATGAAATAGCGCTTGTTGATCTCCAGCGCCGAGGGGGAGAGGGCCTTCCCCGTAAGATGTGCCGGGCACACGTCCTGGCAGCGGTTGCACATGATGCAGGCGTAGGCGTCCATCACCTGCGGCCAGGGCAGGTGCTCGACGCGCTGCGCGCCGTACTGGGTCAGGTTCTCGTCTTCGAAATTGATCGCGGAGAGCAGCGCCATCTTCTGCCTGCGCGTCGCGGCCTCACCGCCCACCCGTGTGACAGTCACCGGTTTAAGCAGGAAGTTGAGCGGCGCGAAGAAGATGTGGATGTGCTTGCTGCGCGCAAAGTAGGGCAGGAAGGCGAGGAGAAGCCCGACCGCCAGCCAGAACGATACGTGGATCATCATCTCCAGGCTGGCCGGTGAGGCTCCCGACCACAAGCGGCCCACCAGGCTGGCCAGCGGTTGCCACGGGTCCGGCCCCTCGCGCGCGAGCAAGAAGCTCTCGCCTAGGAAACGCCAGCCGACGTGCAGCAGGATGAAACCCGCCACAATCATCGAATCACGGAAGATGCCCGGGCGAACGCGTGCCTCAACCGGCGTCGATTCGAGGAAGCTGAAAATCCGCCGGCCAAAAAGAAGGCGGCGAACGAGCAGCGAACCCACCCCGATCAGGATGGTCACGCTCAACAGGTCCGCACCCAGGCGGTAGGCATTGCCCACCCATCCCCGCCCCAAGAAGACGAACCCCCGCAGCAGGCCCTGCAGCACATCGCCAACATTGACCAGCAGGTAGTAGGTGAAGCCCCACACCACAAGAATATGGGCCACGCTCGGCGCCAAGCGCGTCTTGAAGGTGATGCGTTGGAAGATTGTGTTGACGAATGCGGGAAGAAGGCGGCCAACAACGCCGCGCAGCGAGAAGCGACCGCTGCCGCGCCGGATGACCCGGCGGATGCGTTCGGCCGAATGCAGGGTGAGGCCGGCCGAGAGCGTAGCCGCTGCGACGAAGAGAATCTTCTCTACCAACGTGAGCATACCGATCCTCGCGGATGGGTTTGGGGGTTCCCCCCGGGCAACGAAAGAGAGCCCCAGACAACAGGCGGTCGTCCGGAGCCCTCGGTTTGCGTTCGTGCCGCGCCGCTGCTGGCCTGGCGTGCCGCTCAAACAGCCCCCACGCTTCGAACGGCCGGGCGGGGTGGGCCGAGGATACCACAGCGCCTGGGCTCAGTCCACGGCGGCAGTCGGCTGTGGAGCAGGGAATATCGCCCGTGGGCCGCCTGCGCAGAGAGAGATGGGGGTCCGCTGTGGCGCGGCCAACACCCCTCTGTCATTGCCAGGAGGGCGCAGCTCGACGTAGCCATCGGACCGGCCACAAGAGCTCGCAGGTAAGTGATGGCGCGCGAGCCCTCCGTCATTCCGAGGGACGGAGCCCCGAGAAATCTCGGCCTGCGATATGCAAGTGGCCACAAGTACACCTCTCGGATCGCCAGTTGCCGCCCGGATTGCCACGTCGTGCCGGGGCAGGCAACGAAATGGGTGGCGCTACAGGGAGGAGCTGCAGCACCCTCTCCTCGCCATGCGACCCGTTGGGGCACGCCATGGCGTGCCCCAACAACTTCCGCGCGCCTCCTCCATCCCATCGGGGCCACACCGGCAGCGTCGTCCTTGGCCAGAGAGCGTGCACATGCCGCGCGCGGGCGGCCGAATGTAAGGCATGCTGTGCCCTCTCCAAGACTCCTTCGCATCCGCCAGCCCATGCGAGTTTGACAAGCCGCCCACCTTCTGTATAATTGTATATACATGTATACAGAGTTGCCCGACACCTTCGATCGCTCCAGCCCCCTGCCGATCTACCTGCAGCTCGCCAATTGGGCCGAGGCCAAGATCGTCGAGCGGCATTTTGCCGTGGGGGCCAAACTGCCCTCCGAAAGCCAGCTGGCGCGGCAGTTCCGGCTCAACCGCAACACCGTGCGCCAGGCGATTGCGCTGCTCGTACAAAGCGGGCTGGTCGAGAAGCGCAAGGGCATCGGCAACTTTGTGGTGCGCGGGACGGCGCTCTTGCCCACGCACCAGCTCGGGCGCATGACCAGCTTCGTCGACGACTTCCAGCGCCATGCGGTAGAGATCGAAGACACGATCCTGTCCAAGGAGAAGGTCAGAGCGCCGGCCGAGGTGGCAGCGCGCATGGCGCTCGGGCTGGGTGACTGGGTGGTGCGCCTCGAGCGCCTGCGCATTGCCGAGAAAGTACCGCTGGTGCTCGAGCGCTCGCACTACAGCTTTCGCGATTTCGGGCGGCTCCTGGAGATGGACCTGCGCGGCTCGCTCTATCAACTCCTGGTCAACGAATTCGGCGCCGACCTGCACCATTCGACGCAGACCCTGCGCGCCGTGCGCCCCACCAAACAGGTGGCGCTCAAGCTCGGCATCAGCCAGGAGGTGCCGTGCATGTTCCTGGAGAGCCTGGCCTATACCTCACAAAACCAATGCCTGGAGGTATTGCAGTCCTACTATCGCGGCGATCGCTATGTGTTCAAAGTCGAAGCCGGTCAATACCGTCGGGAACTACTGGCGCCGGCGGCCCGCACCTGAGGGCCCGGCTCTGGCTCATGCTCAAGGGCGCCCCGCGCGCTCACCCCACCCAAGGAGCTGCTTTATGAAGAAGATGGAAGAGTACTACGTCCCGTGGATGAAAGGCCAGAAGATGTACATCTCCTCGCACATCGAGCTGGCTTGGAAGTCGCCCGCCCTCAAACGCATGATGTCGAACGAGAATCCTTTGCCGCCCTCCGACAAGGTTGAGGCGGCCATTCAGAAGTACGGGCGCATGGCCAACCGCTACCCGGATCAGGGGCTGGTGGTGCGCGCAAAGATCGCCGAGATTAACCGCTTGGCCGGGCCCGACAACGTGATGCTCGGCAACGGCTCGAGCGAGATCTACGACATGATCTGGCGCAGCCTGATCGGTCCGGGCGACGAGCTCATCCAGCACACACCCTGCTTCGGCATCTACAAGCTGCGCGGCCTGGTGGTGGGCGGCAAGCTGGTGTCGGTGCCCATGGTTTACAAAGACGGCGAACTGCGCTTCGACCCGCAGGCCGTGCTGGGCGCCATCACGCCCAAGACCAAGGCTATCGTCATCGCCAACCCCAACAACCCCACCGGCAACTTCATGGATGCCGATGCATTTGTCACCATTGCGGAGAGGGGCCTGCCCTTCATCGTGGACGAAGCCTACGTCGAATTCGCCGGCCTGGGCAAGTCGCAGGTGGCGCTGACCAAGAAGTACGAGAACGTGCTCGTTACGCGCACCCTCTCCAAGGCCTACGGCCTGGCCGGCCTGCGCTTCGGTTACTGCCTGGCGGCCAAACCGGTCATCGACCAGTTGGCGGCCACCCTCATCCCGTGGAACGTGGGCACCATCCCGATGTGGGCGGCGCTGGCGGCCTTCGAAGATACCGATGGGCTTAAGAAGCGCGTCGAGCACAACAACAAGTCGATTGAGATGTTCGAGAAGGAGCTGGGCACGATCAAGGGCCTGCAGGTCTTCCACTCCTACGGCAACTACATGCTCTTCGACGGCACCGATACCGGCAAGAAGGGCAAGGAGCTGATCGACTTCGCGCTCAAGAAGGGTATCATCCTGCGCGGGCAGGAAGATATGTACGGGCGCGACGGCTGGTGGCGCCTGACCATCGGCAGCCAGGAAGAGAACGAAATGATGGTCAAGGTGGCACGCGAGTTCTACGGCGCGTAACCTCGCCCGGCTCGCACCGCACGCGAATCAAAGACCAGCAGGCTGACGCCTGCTGGTCTCTTTTCAGCGCGGCCGATCATCTGGCGGGCGCATCGCGCCGCGCGCCACGCGCTGCCTACCCGAGCAGCCCGATGACCACCACGCCGGCCGCCACCAGCGCCGCGCCCACGATGCGCACCGGGCCGCCGCTCTCGCGGAAAATCCACACCCCGATGCCCGCCCCGAGCACGACGCTCACCTCGCGCACCGCCCCTGCATAGCCGGCGGGTGTGCCTAACTGCATGGCGTACAGCACGAGCGCATAGGCGGCCAGGGTGGTGAGGCCGGCCAAGGGCGCCGCCCAGCGCGAGGCGATCAGTTCGCGCTTCAATCCCTGCCAACCCACGCGCAGAAAGGTCAGCGGGGTGAGCCACAGGGTGGTGGTCGCGAGAGCCAGGTACGTGTAGAGAAGCGGTTCAACGCCGCGGATGCCCACCTTATCGACGGCGGTGTAGAGCGAGGTGAAGAATCCGGCTGCCAGCGCCCAGCGCGGCGCGGCGCGGCGCAGCGCCCGCCAGGGTTCGCTCCAGGCCCCGAGGCGCGAAAGGTTCGCCAGATAGAGCCCGACGGCGATCAGGGCCACGCCGGCGATCCCCCACGCCGTCAGACGTTCGCGCAGCACCAGCCCCGACCAAAGGAGCAGGAACACCGGCGCAACGCCCCGCGCCAGCGGGTAGACCGTTGACAGCTCGCCCCCGCGGTAGGCCTGGGCGATGGCCCAGAAGTAGCCGGCCTCGAACACGGAGCTCGAGGCGATCCACATCCAGGTATCGGGCAGGAGCGGCCGGCGCACCAGAAACACGACCGGCAGGTAGAGCAACGTGCCCCAGACCATGAACCACCACATAAGCGCGGTGCGGTCGTAGGCGCGTTTGAGCGCCACGTGCGCCACAACATGCACGCAGGCTGAAAGTAGCAGCAGGGCCAGGCTGAGCAGCGACACGGAGCTAAAACTCCCTTAGCGGCGAACGGGGCCGGCCTGGGCCGGCCCCGCGATCGGCCCGTGCAGTGCCGGCGGCGCGGCTACTTCGCCCACTCCGCCGGCGGCAGGCAATCGCCGCGCACCATGTCTTTGAATTCGGCGCGGATGCGTGCCTCGATCTCCGGTGCGAGACAGGAGTCGTACTCGCGGGTGAGAATCTGGCGGACTCGCTGCATGGCCCGCGCCTGGGTATCGAGCCCGCCCTTCTCGGCCCACTTTTCGCGCGGGTCGCGATCCGCCAGCGTCGGGACGTAGTTCGCGCTGCGCATGTGCTCCACGGTGTGCTCGTGGAACATGAAGGTGCCGCCCGGGCCTACTTCGGCCATTACCTCCAGCGCCATTTCCGCGGGCGCAAACTCAAACCCGCGCTGCAGTCGGCGCAGCATCATGGCGATCTCGTCGTCGATGACCGCCTTGGCGAAGTCGAAGGCCAGGAGCGAATCCAGGAGCCCCGACATGTTAAACATGCCCACGCCGCCCAGCAGTCCAGCGACGACCGACATGCCAGTCTCGTACCCCGCCTGGGCATCGTTGATCTTCGAGTTGGTCAACCCGATGTAGCCGCCGCACGGCACATTGTAGAAGCGGGCCATCTGGGCGAATCCCATGTGCAGCATCGCGCACTCGATGCCACCCGGGGCATAGGCGCCGGTGCGCATATCGGCCACGGTCGGCAGCGTGCTGTAGATGAGCGGGCTGCCGGGCTTCGCCATCTCGGTCAGCGCGGCGTAAGCCAGGAACTCGGCGTTGCCCTGGGCCAGGGTGGCCGGCAGCGACATGGGCGAGGTCAACCCGGCGTTGGGCACGATCGAGCCGTAGTACGGGTAACCGCGCTCGACGTAGTAGAGCAGCATTTCGGTCGAGTCCACGTCGAAGGTGAGCGGCGAGACGACCGGGCAGGTGTGGTGGGTGATGAAGGGGTGGTCGCGGTAGGCCGCCTCGCTGCCGGCGATGAGCGCGCCCAGGTGCAGCGTGCGGCCGGCATCGTCTTCATCCAGCGAACTGATGCGGATGGGCTTCAGGCAGTTCTTCAGCGTGGGCATCAGGCGCGCCAGGCTGTAGTAACCGGGCGGCGCATCTTCCGCCAAAGTCGAAATCGAGAACACGTCGTACCCAGGCAGCTCGTTCACCAGCCGCGCGATGCGGGCAATGTCCTCCGAGGTCGCGCGCCGCTCCTTACCGGTGACGGGGTCGATCAGGTTCGGTGCCGAACTGCCGGTGATGATGACCGGCGCATCATTCGGCAGCGTGCGGTCAAAGCGCGGATCGCGCGCGCGGAAAGTGAAGGTGGGCGGCATGCTCGCGCGGGATTCCTCGATCACCTTGCGCGGGAATTTCACCCGCGGGCTGCCTGCCTGGGTGAGGCACCCGTGGCGCGCGAAGATGGCATGCGCCTTCTCGTTGCGCACGAGCATGCCCACACGTTCGAGAATCTCCAGCGAGGCCTCGTGCACCTGGCGCAGATCGTCGCGTGTCAGATAGGTTGCGTAGGTTGTTGTCATGCGCGAGTGTCCTCTGGGCTCCCGCCGCTGCGTCCGGCGGGCCAAGATGTGAAGGCCGGCCTACAGACGCAGGGCCGGGCGCTTCATGGTTGCGGGAATGGGCACACCGAGCAGCTTGCACACCGTAGGCGCAAGCTGCAATTGGGCGCCCGGCGCGCTGATCGCCCCGCGCCCCTTTCCCTGCGGCGTGAGAATATACAACGGGACGTGGCGGCTGCCGGGCTGGGTGCCGCCGTGCATGCGGTCGTTGGTGATGCCGTGGTCGGCGGTGACGAGCACCGTGTAGCCGGCCTGCTTCCACTGCGGGATGAGCGTCGCCAGGATGACATCCTGGAAGATGGCATTGTTGCGGTACTCGGGCGAATCCGAGCCGTACGTCTCACCCACGTGGTCCATGCCCATGGGGTGAATCAAGACGAAATCCGGAGCAAAGCGGTGGATGAGGTTGGCTCCCATTGCAAACACTTCGCGGTCGGGAGTCGGGTCGGCGGAGTAGAAGCGCCCGTGCTGGATGATCTGCTGCGGGTCATCCGTCTCGCGGTCGAGGATGAAGTCATACGGGGCGCGGATATACAACTCAGAAAACCAGTAGTAGGCGGCCGCGGCCGTCGTGCGCTTGTGCTTCACCGCCTGCTCGAACAGGTTAGGCATGGTCGAGCGCCGCACCACCAAGTTGCTCGTGACGCCGTGCGTGCTGACCGGCGTGCCGGTGCAGATCGTCTCGTACAGCGGCCGCGACATCGTGGGCAGCTCGGCGATCACCGTGTAGCGCGTCGCCTGGCGGGTTTCCACCAGGTGCCACAGGTAGCCCATCTGTTCGCGCGCGGTATCGTCGCGCAAACCATCGCACACCACCAGCACGACTTTGGCCATGAAACCCTCTCCCGTCGAAGATGATAGAGCGCCGCCGATCGCGCCTCGCGTTCGGCGCCATTGTAACGGCTCGGCGCCCAGCGTCGCGCCGTCCGGGAGTCACAAACGAAGGGCGGTCAGCTCGCATGAGCCTGTCCGCCCTTCCCTCCCCGGAAGTGCCCGGCCCCCGTTGGGCCGTGGATTATCGCCTGCCGAGCGCAGCCCTCGGCGGGCGGGTGCCCGCCAAGGGCTGGATAACTCTGTGCGCTCGTCTTACTCGACCGGGATTTCCTTAAACAGCATATCGACGTTGACGCCCTGGCGCTTACGGTAGGCGTTGAAGCCGAAGTAGATCGCCGCCGCCAGCGCGTAGTTCAGCACCATGTACGCCATCGAGGTCACGTTCGACCAGCCGATGCCATAGCTTGCGACCCCATCCGCGGTGGTGGGATCCCAGAACCACACGACCAGCAGCCAATCGAGGAAGAACACGAAGATCAGCCCTGACAGAGTCACCAGCGGCATCTTCTCGCCCGCGACGATGCGCTTGCCGACGTAGTAAAGAACCCACACCAGGACCGCCGCGTTGATCACCGTCAGCACCCCGAGCAAGATCACGATGGCCCAGGTAAGCCAGTTGGCGCCGACGGCTCCCATGCCGCCGATGATTGCCCAGGCGTACTTGAAGGAGGTGAAGATCAGATACGCCGCGCCCACCAGGTAAGCCAGCATGACCAGCCAACTCAGCCAGCCCGATACCCGGTTCTTGGAAATCGGCGACCCCTCGAACATCTCCTTCTGACGCCATGGCAGGATAGTGGCCGCGAGGGTCGAGCCGAAGAAGGTAATCGCGATCACCACCGTGGCATCCAGCACCAGGGTGCGGAAGCTGAGCCAGTTGAACGCGTACATGATCGAGATGATCACCGAGGGGACGACCATCAGGAGCAGCGCGTTGACCGGCGTCTTGGTGCGCTCATCGACCTTGGAAGCCCACTCGGGCAGCATGCGATCGAAAGCCGCAGCGAAGATGACACGGGTGGAGCTGAGGAACACCGTGCCCGACCAGCCGAACCACCACAGGCTCATCAGCAGCACGATGATGAACTGGAGGGCCGGACTCTTGACCAGAAAGGCCGCGAACAGCGCCGGGTAGGGCCAGATCGGCAGCGGCGTAGAGGTGCCGTAGAAGATGTTGCTCCAGAACGCCCCGTTGGCCTTCTGGTAGAAGTCCCAGCCCAGCGTCTTGCCGATGAGCAGGGCAAAGATCACGCCCAGCACAGTGGTGACGATGATGGCCGAAGTCATGCCCCAGAAGTTGCGCTTGTAGTCGGAGGCGCCGCGCACTTCACCGTACAGGGTGGAACCCCAGTTCGGCCACAGGTTGAAGAAGGTGAGCATGGGCACAAGAGCAATACTCGCCCCGATCGCCAGCGGCCACAGCGAGCCCGGAATGGTGCCCGCCGTATCGCCCGCCGCGAGAATGGCGCTGTAGGTATCGCCGGGTGCCGCTCCGAACTTGGGGGCAGCCGCGTTGAAGGCGGCAATGAAACCGGCGTTGTTGCCGAAGAGCAGCAGGCCGAAGACCGCCGCGAGGCCTACCACGCCGCCCCAGAAGCAGAACTTCTGGATGCGGGCATACCACTTCATGCCGACCCCAATGTACACGAACACCAGGGCGCACACGCTGAGCATACCCACCAGCAGGCCAATCTTGTCGTTCGTGAACCACAGCGCGGCGTCCTTCAGGCCCAGGATGCCGAGGATCGGCGTGAAGAACTCGTAGGTCAGTATCTGGCCATAGAGCGGCACCCACAGCCACAGGATGAACCACCATCCGGTCACGGTGAGGATGAAGCCCAAGCCGCGCCCCAAGATGCGGCTTTGCCAGACATAGTCGCCGCCGGCGCGCGGCATGATCGAAATCAGGCTGGCGTAGACCACCACTTCGAAGACGGTGAAGATGGCGCCCAGCACGATGGCCGTGGCCAAGTTGCCGCCGAAGTACCAGCAATAGGAGAAGATGAACAAACCGAGGGTAATGAGGTTGATGGAGAACGTAGCGTAGACAAAGGCATCAAACACCGACCAGGCTCGCACCAGGCCGGACGCCTTGCGCACAAACAGGGTGGCTTCGGACATTGCGATTCTCCTTCACCGGATTTGCCGGCGCGAGCCGCCGGGCGTGCCGGTCTGCGTCGACAGTTGCTCGTGTTCTCAATCGCGACGACCAACCCCTGATCGCACAAGTTCTCGTTCGCTCTGTTCTTGAGAACCGCCTCCTTTCCCCGGCCGCCACGCTTGCCGGGCGCAGGTGCCTGGGCCGCTCAGCCCGTAGCCATCAGGTAATTGCCAACCGCCTTAGGCTTGAGGTCCACCACCGCCCCAACCAGCATGCCCTGCTCGTACATACTGCCCGGGTTGATGCACAGCGTGCGGCCGAACTTGCGCGTGCCCTTGCCTTCATGAATGTGCCCAAACAGCCCCAGCAGGGGCTTGTGCTTCTCAATAAGCTCTAACACCGTCTTACTGCCTACAGGTACGATCGAGCGGCCGCCATAAGCCGGGCGTAAGTCTTTGGTGAGTTCGGGGGCCTCGTCCAGCCCGCTGCCGTAGGGCGGCGCATGCAGGTTGAACACCGCGTTGGGGATATCGCTCAGCTCAGCGATCATCGGCTCGATGCGCACTTTGAGGGCTTCTTCGCTTTCCTCGCGGTGGGTGTCCCATGGGGTGGGGTTCGACCAACCGGTGGAGATCATCTCGTGATACTCGTCCAGGTGGATGACCTTGCCTTCTACAATCTCCACAACCTTCGAGCCGCGAAGGACGGCGTCGATTTCCATCATGTCGTCGTTGCCCGGGCAGACATAACAACGCATGCCCGTGCCGGCCAGTTTAGAGTCGGCATACTCCAGCCAGCGCCCAACAACCTTGAGCGCTTCCTGGAGGAAGATCTCGTCCGAGCGGCCGGGGGTCGCGCTGATGTGCGCCACTTCATCGGGTGTGGTGACGTAGGGGTAATAGCCCCGGTTCTGAATGGTCTGCACCATCTTGTCGACGGCGGCCCGCCCCTCGAGGATCGACTCCTGGTCCAGCAGGGTCACTTTCCACTTCTCGTTGCCCTGGGCCACGAGCGGGACGATGGCCTTGCCGGTCATATCGCCGCCCAGGATGAGGATATTGGCCTCGTAGAACTTGCCGGCACTGATGAACTTCTTCCAGCAGATCTCTGATCCGTGGACATCGGTCGCAAAGTAGATGCGGGTCAAGATTTCCTCCTCCAGAGGCCCGCGCGGCCCGTGATATCAGCGATACCGATAGGTGCTCGGAGAAGCGCATTCTGCGCCTCCTCGGCCGTGCGTTGCCGAAGAACCCGCCGAGCCGGCCGGCGGCGAGCGGAACAGCCGGCGCGATCAGGCCTCCGCCATGACCCAACAGGCATGGGGCGGGAAGGAAACGGTGATGGGTTCTCCCACGCGGGGCAGTTCGAGGCTGCGCTTGTTGAGCGCATCCAGCACGACCGTGGCCTGCCCCAGACCGACGCGTACGCGCACGATCGACCCCAAGAAGGTGACCATCTCGACTTTGCCGGTCAGCTGGTTCTCGTCGGTCTGCGAGACTATGTGCATCTGCTCCGGGCGGAGCATCACGGTGACCGTGTCGCCCTGGGCCCCGCGCATCGGCGCGCGCGTTTCAAACACCTGGCCGTCGTAGGACAGCTTGCCCTTGCCCACGTCCACCACCTTGCAGCGCAACTGATTGAGCGTGCCCACGAAACTGGCCACGAAGGGCGTGGCGGGGAAGTTGTAGATCTCCGAGGGGCTGCCTACCTGCTCCATGTGCCCGGCGCTCATCACCACCACCCGGTCGGAGAGCGAGAGCGCCTCTTCCTGATCGTGGGTGACGTAGAGCGTGGTGATCTTGAGCTCTTGCTGAATGCGCCGTATTTCGATGCGCAGCTCGACGCGGATCTTGGCATCCAGAGCCGAGAGCGGTTCGTCCAGGAGCAGCACTTGCGGGCTGATCGCCAGCGCGCGGGCCAGGGCCACACGTTGTTGCTGGCCGCCCGATAGCTGGTAGGGATAGCGGTCGCCCAGCTTGGGCATTTTGATGAGACCCAGCATCTCCTCGACGCGCTGCTTGATTTCCTCTTTGGGGCGCTTGGCGACCTTGAGCCCGAAGCCGACGTTGTCGGCCACGGTCATGTTCGGGAACAGCGCGTATGCCTGGAATACCATTCCCAGGTGGCGCTGGTTGGGAGGCATGTTGATTATGTCGTTCCCGTCGAGCAGGATGCGCCCTTGATCGGGGACTTCAAAGCCAGCCACCATGCGCAATGTGGTCGTCTTGCCGCACCCGCTCGGGCCGAGCAGAGAGACGAACTCTCCCTTCTCTACCTCCAGCCCGAAGTCATCCACAGCCAACGCTGGGCCATATGCCTTGCGCAAGTGGTCCAATGCCAGGTAAGCCATTGTGCTCCTCGTCCAGTTAGTGCCCGCTCGCGACTTGGGTCTGACCTGGAGCCGCGCGCCCGATCAACTGAATGACCCCGATCTACGCCCAGGTGAGCTCCATCGGCCAGCCAGAACAAGCGGAATACCTTGCTGATTTTACCGCTTTCGCATCTCCCTCAGTGCTCGCGCCAATACCTTAAGGAACGCGTGGCAGTCGACCGGCCGGATCCAACCCATGTTGGCAATCTGGAACATGTTCTGGTCGTAGAACGGGCCCTTGCCGGCATACACAACATAGCCGCGACGGTCCAGCGCAGTGATGAAGTCTTTCAGCATCACGCCCGCCGGCAAGAAGACCGAGGTGACGGTGTTGGAGGCCTGGGCATCGGGCAACAAGACGCGCAGCCCGAGCGCCCTCACGCCGGCACGCAGGATCGCGGCGCACTCCTGGTAGCGGCCAATGCGGGCCTGGAGCCCCTCTTCCATCAGCTCTTCCAGGGCCGCGTCCAGGGCGATGAACATGGTCACCGCCGGGGTATTCGGCGTCTGGTTGGTCTTCTCCGCCCATTCGATATGTTTTTGCAGGTTGAGGTAGATGTTCCGCCGCGGCATGTCGGGGCCCAGCGCGGGCACGCTGGCGCGCCGCGCGACGACGAATGAGCAGCCCGTCGTTCCCGAGAGCGCTTTGTTGGGCACGCCGGTGCACACGTCGATGTGGTCCCGCAGCACATCGATGTCCTGCCCGCCGACCGCGCTGACACAATCGCTGAAGAGCTTCCGCCCATGAGCGTGCACCACCTCGCCCACGGCGCGCACCGGGTTGATCATTCCGGTGCTCGTCTCGTGATAGACCATGCACACCCACGCCAGCCGGGGGTTGGCGGCGAGCGCGGCTCCGACCGCGGCCGGGTCGGGCAGCGTGCCCCACGGTAGATCGATCGTCCGACGTTCGTACCCGTAGCAGGCCAGGATGTCTTCCAGGCGGTTGCCGAACTCGCCGTTCCTCACCAGCAGCACTTCCTCGCCCGGTTTTACGATCGAGGAGAGCGCCGTTTCATTGGCGGCGGTTCCCGAGCCGCTGACCACAACCGCCACATAGTCCGCGTCGGCGCGAAAGAGCGTCAGCAGGTTGGCCCGGATGCGCCGCACGATCTGCTCGAACGCTGGTTGGCGGTGAGGTATATCCGGGTGCGCCAGCACCGACTTGAGCCGGCGGGAGGTCATCACCGGCCCGGGCGTGAAGAGCATCTTCTTTTCAATCATCCGGATTCCATTTGTTCGTGCGGCCCGCCCTTCTCGCAGGAGGCTGCGACGAGGCGGGCTGTCGTATCCTCCGCCTTTAGCTCAGGGGAACCCCGGCCTTTTCCATGCGTCCCTTGCAGAAGTCCTCAACCCCTTGCACCGCCTTGGTGAATTCGCCGACGGTGTAGATCGTGGCGGGATGCGAGTTGAATTGATCGAGCGACATCCCGTGCGGCTCGTAGGCCTGCATGGTATACGGCATCTGGTAGATCTTCTCGACGGTCGACTCGGGGATCGGCTCCTCGATCGCCCCTTCACGGAAGTCCAGAAGATCGCCCAGGGCGAACATCGGCTCGAGGGCGTACGGCGGCAGGGTGTAGACGATGTCGCCGCCGGCCAGTTCCTGAATGTCCCAGAAGCGCTGCTTGCCGTTGACCAGCGGGCCAGGGCGCACCGAGCACAGCAGCATCTTGGAAGGATAGGCGCCTTCCTTGAGCAGTCGGTAGGCGTTCTTGAATACACCCAGGCCGAACCAGCGCCGATCGGCTTCGGTCCAGTTGACCCCGTAGTAGCGGGCCTGCTCCCAGATGACCTCGCGTTCGGTCAGGCGCCCGAGCATGTGCGTGATGACCGCGCGCCAGCGCGACATGTCGACCTTGTTCTTCTTGGCCTCTTCCACGCCCTCGCGCGCCGCCCGTGCCACGGCCATGATCTGCGGCAGGCTGAAGCAGGTGGTGACGTTGGTCGAGATGGCCTTGGACGTCAGGTGCCTCACCACATCCACGCCCTGGGTGGAAGCGGGCACCTTGATCATCACGTTGGGTGAGAGCGCCACCAGCTCGTCGGCCTGCGCGTACATCACTTCTTTCTCGGTGAACAGGCGCGGGTCGAGTTGACCGGAGACCCAGCCCCGCCGTCCGCCAGAAGCCTCATACATCGGCAGTAACTTCTCGGCGCCCCGCCGAAGGATCTCCTTATAGGTCACCCACCACAGGTCCTTGAGCTTCAGCCCAGGGCTGGTCTTGATTTTTTCGTCCACCCACTTCTCCCACATCGGCGGGTTGTCCTTGATCGCGCCGAGTGAAAGCGGCGGGTTGGTGGTGCAGCCGCGGATGACGCTCTTGGCCATGTCGTCCCATACCAAGAGCCGCCGGAGTTGTGCCTCCAGCTCCTTCTTCTGTGCAGCCGGGGCGGCCTCGACCATCTTCTTGACCCACGCGTCGAAGATCAGCGGCGAGGAGTCCCACCAGATCTCCATGTCCGGATTGGTAGCTTGCAGTCGTTCAACAACACTTTCCGCCATCGCTGGTACCTCCTATCTCGTTCCACCGCCGAGGCGAAGGAGCGGCGAAACGGCTCATCATGGAAACCGGCTGTGCCCCGCAGCCAATCGCTTTCAGGCGCAGATCCAGGGCGCGCCGGGCCCGGAATAGGAACGGCGGCACAGGCCTGGGTACGGCTCGTGCGCGCCGTGGGTCGACGTCGGTCGGGGGTGGCAGAGTGCGGCGCATGGGGTGGTCAGGGCATGCTCCCAAAGCATACTGCCACACTCCAATTTGTGCATGTGAACGCCTACACAAGTATATCGCGGCCTGTTGACCCCAACAACCAAGCCCCGCCCAGGAACTAGACCGGAGGAGCGCGCACCGCTCCTTCGGTCTTTCATCTCCCTAGCACTTGATGCGCTCGCCCTTCGGGTCGAACAGCGGATCCTTCTCGACCGTCAGCTGGATGCGCTCGCCGAACAGTTCGGTCTCGTACTGCGCACCCGGCTTGGCGGCGTCGATGGGCAGGTAGCCGTAGGCAATGCTCTTGCCCACGCTGTAGCCATAGCCGCCGGAGGTGATCCAGCCGATGACCTTGCCGTCCTTGAAGATCGGTTCGTTGCCCAAGGCGATGGCCGTCTTGTCCGCCAGCGTCATGCAGCACAGCTTCTGCTGGACGCCCGCCTTCTTGAGCTCGAGCAGCGCCTCGCGCCCGATGAAGTCACTCTTCTCCAGGCGCACGAAGGCCCCCGTCCCCACTTCATACGGGGTGTAGTCGGGGTTCATGTCGGCGCTCCAGTAGCGGTAGCCCTTCTCCAGGCGCAGCGTGTCGATGGCCTTGTAGCCCGCGGCCACCAGCCCCTCCGGTTCCCCGGCCGCCCAGATCGCATCCCACAACCGCGCACCGTACTCCATCGAGAAGTAGAACTCCCAACCCAGCTCGCCTACGTAGGTCACGCGCATGGCGATCACCGGCACGTTGCCGGCGATGATGCGCTTGGCCGTCATGTAGGGGAAGCCCTCGTGGGAGATATCCTCCTTGGTGATCTTCTCGAGGATGGTGCGCGCCTTGGGGCCCCACAGGCCGAGGCAGCCGTAGGATCCGGTGACATCTTCCACCATCACCGAGCCGTCGGTGGGCATGCGCAGTTGGATCCAGTTCAGGTCGTGCACGCCGAAGGCCGTGCCGGTAATGATAATGAAGCGGTCCTCGGCCAGGCGCGTCACGGTGAAGTCGCACTCGATGCCGCCGCGCTGGTTGAGCATCGACGTGTAGATGCAGCTGCCCACCGGCTTGTCGATATCGTTTGCACACAAGAGTTGCAGCAGCGTGAGAGCCCCGGGACCACGCACCTCGATCTTAGAGAACGAGCTTTCATCGAACAGGCCGGCGTTGGCACGTACCTGCAAGTGCTCGTAGCCGATGGCCGGCGACCAGTGAATGCCGGCCCAGCCGCGCGGCTTGTAACCGTGGGCGGCCTTCTTCTCGTAAGGGGTGTACCAGTTGGGGCGTTCCCAGCCAAACTTCTCTCCGAAGAACGCGCCCAGTTCCTTCTCGCGGGCATAGGCCGGGCCAAGGCGGAAGTTGCGCTCGCTCTGGCGCTCCTCGCCGGGAAGGTGAATGTCGTAGTAACGCGAGTTGCTCTCGATGGTGCGATTGAGGGTGAACTGCTGACCCACGTAGTGCGGTCCAAAGCGGCGCACGTCCAGCCGCCAGCAATCCCATTCCGGCGTGCCCTGGATGATCCACTCGGCCATGGCCTTGCCGATGCCGCCCGCCCCGGCCAAGCCGTGGGCGCAGAAGGCGCACGCCACCCAGAACCCGCGCACCGAGGTCGGCCCGAGCAGGAACTCGCCGTCGGGGGTGAAGCCCTCCGGGCCGTTGAGCAATTGGATGATCTCGGCATTCTCGACCGCCGGAACGCGCTTGATCGAGTTCTCCATCAGCTGGGTGAAGCGGTCCCAATCCGGCGGGAGCAGCTTGTACTTGAAATCCTCCGGAATGCCGTCGAGGCCGAAAGGCGCCGGGTTGCGTTCGTAGCCGCCGGTGATGAACCCACCCACCTCTTCGCGCCAATAGACCAGCAGGTCCGGGTCGCGCATGGTAGGTACGTTGTGGTCGAGGCCCTCGACCGGCTTGGTGATGAGGTACAGGTGCGCGAAGGGGATGATCGGCAGGCGCAGCCCGACCATGCGGGCGAGGTCGTTGCCCCACTGGCCCGCGGCATTGACCACTACCTCGCACTTGATAGTGCCGCGGCTGGTCACCACCTCTTCCACCTGGCCGTTCTTGGTCTTGATGGCCGTGACGGTGGTGTCGGTGAAGATGCGTGCGCCGCGCGCCTTGGCGCCAGCCGCCAGTGCGGTGGTGAGCATGCTCGGATCGATCGATCCGTCGGTGGGGGTGAGTACCGCGCCGAGCACACCCTCGGCATTCATCAGGGGGAAGAGCTTCTTGGCTTCGGCCGTGCTGATCATTTCGAGCGGCATGCCGAACGATCGGGCATAGCCCACTTGCCGTTTGAGTTCTTCCATACGTTGCGGCGATGAAGCCAGGCGCAAGCCGCCCACCTCACGCCAACCGGTGTCCTGACCGGTTTCTTCCTTCAGGCGCCGGTAAAGGTCGGTGCTGTACTTCATCATGCGGGTCAGGTTGAAATCGGAGCGCAGTTGCCCGACCAGGCCCGCCGAATGCCAGGTCGAGCCGCAGGTCAATTCGCCGCGTTCGACGATGACCACGTCTTTCCAACCCATCAGGGTCAGATGGTAGGCAATGCTGGCGCCGCCGACGCCGCCGCCGATAATCACCACCTGAGCGTGTGAGGGGAGGCTAGCTGGCATGGATGACCTCCTTAAGCCAATCGTTCCAGCGTGCATCTGCCATTCGTGATTGGACTTTGGCAAAGTGCTGTTGTGCATAGTCGCGAAAATCGAAATCGAGCTTGGAAATGCCGATTTGCAGGACGGCCCACATCGCTTCGCGAAAATCGGACATGGCCTTCATCAGCCGCAGGCGGGCGAACTCCTCCGGGCGGACCTGTCCAAAGTAGGCCGTGAGCAGCTGCTGATCGTGCTCGTCGGCGAAAGCGTGGTGGGCCGATAAGTTGGCTAGATCGAAAAAGACATCCCCCATTCCGCCGTATTCCCAATCCAGGATGCGCAACTTCCCATCGTCGAGAAAGTTGCCATTCAGCAGGTCGTTATGGCACGGGCGAGGGGTGAACAGCCGGCGGTTGAACGCCCGCTCAATCGCGTGGGCGGTTTCCAAAAGGGGTCCATATTCCCGCGGCAGGTCCACCTGATAGGTGCGGGCCAGGTCCGCATAGGTTTCGACCACGCGAAAGGGCGAAAACGTGCCGGGGATGGGCGGCAGGGCATGGATGGTGTGCAGCGTCTGCGCCACCTGCCGGATACGCTCCGGCCGGCGCATTTCTTGGGGCGGGACCGGCCGGCCATTGATGAAGCGTGTGACCAGGTAGCCCTCAGGGCGCAGGAAGTCGACCACGTCGGGCGCCACGCCCACCGACGCAGCGGCCTGGTTGATGGCCCGCTCGTGCTCACGGTCGATGCCCAAGAGGTCGGTGTTGGCGCCGCCCACGCGCACCACAAAGGACTCGCCCCCCACGTCCACGCGGTAGTTGGTGTTGGTGATGCCGCCTCCCAGCTGCGTCACGCGCACGTCGGAGGCTGCGGCCCAGGCCGGGATGCGGGAGAGGATGCCCTCAATGGGCTGGGTCATGGGTGTTTGGCGGAGCGCTCCAGGTCTACTGCTGCCAAACGGAGGAGGGATGGGCCATTTCGAAAACGATGTCGAATGTGGAGATTATCCCCACCGGCATGGCCTCGTTTTCCTCTGGGTCGACCACCACCAGGCGGTGGTGATGATGCTGGATCATCATGTCGGCCGCCTCGCGCAACGAGGCGTCCGGGCGGATGGTGAGCATTTCATGCATGGCCTGCCCGGCGGTGGCCTCGGCGCAGCCGTCTTCCCCGCAGTACGCGAGCATGTCGAAACCGCTGACCACTCCCAGCGGCCGGCCCATGGCATCCACGACCAGCACCGAGCGGTACTGGGCATCGGTCATGGCCCGCGCCACCGAGCACAGCGGGGTTTCCTCCCGGCACACCAGAATGGCGCGCGACATGACATCCGCGACGTTCTTGCGGCCGAGCGGACGTGCGCGCATCAGGCCGGCCACAATATCGGAGGTCGAGATGATGCCCACCGGCTTGCCGCGCTCCATGACGATCAGGCGGCTTGTGCCGCCGGCGCGCATCTTCTGGGCGGCGTCGCAAGCCGGCACGCCGGCCTCCACCGTATCCAGCGGAGTGGTCATCAGTTCGCCGGCGGTCATGGTGCGCATGGCCTCCAGGCTCATGGCGTCGGTGGAGAGCCATTCGGCGGCCATCAGGTCGAAGTCCGAGAGAATGCCCAGCAGGCGGCCGTCTCGATCGGCCACCACCAAGGCATGCAGGTGTTGCTCGATGAGCACCTCCGCCACCCGCCCCAGGGTCATGTCGGCCTGGCAGGTGATAATCCCGGGGTGCATCAAATCCTTGACCAATTTCGCCATGGTGCCTCCTCGCCGCCGCCGTAGATCCGGCCGGGGCTACGTGACCTCGTCCACGTCCTTGTACCACTTGACCCGGTCGCCCACGCGGGCGCGCAGGCGCCAGGCCATCGACTTGGGTTCGGCCTCCATCAGGCGCAATGCCTCCCCCACCTGGCTTGAGACTCGTGCCTTGTGTTCGCTGTTGAGCGTGTCATAGGTCTGGGCCAGCTTGTCGATCTTCCCCAGGTTCATCGAGACCGTGCGCCACAATCCCCAGTCTTCAGCACACAGCTTGGCGATGCGTTTGATGTTGATGGTTCCGCGGTCGTCCTCGCCCAGGCCGTGTTCGAGGAAGAGCATGATCATGTCGATCACGTCCTTCTCGTTGATCTGAACGATCTGGGTCTTCTCCAGCACCATTTCGGCCAGCGGGATCGTTGGCGAATCTACTTCCAGGCGGCCGTTCCACGGGATGACGTGGCAGAAGTCGAGCTTCTCATAGAAGACGTCGACATGGATGTGCGACTGCGGGTTTTCGAAAATGGCCCGGCTGCCTTCCGACACCACAAACACTTCCTTGTCTTCGGCGTAGCCCAGGCCGGCCATCAGGGCGCGGATGCCTTTGCTGTCGCGGGCGTAGGCGGCGAAGTCGATGTCGGTGTAGGAGCGGCCCATCTTTTCCTGCAGGTAACCGAACTGCGGGCAGTGGGTGCGGAAGGCCAAGGCCCCCAGCACGCGCAGGGTGAGACGGGCTGCGTCTCCGGCGGCCACGATGCGCTGCAGTTCCTGCTCGAATTTCGCTCGCTCCGCGTGACCTTGGGGAGCCATCCCGATCGAAGTTTCTGGCATTGGGCACTTGTTCCGTTGTCAGTGGTTCGGAGGATTCGCCGTTGGGGAGATTATACACCACCGGGCAGATTAGTGCAAAACCAAACAGTCAGACTCAATTAACGTCACCAGTTGAGCTCCAACAGCGTCGATTATTGCGTAGGCATGCGCGTTCTGGTTGACATTAGCGACGATATCCTGCATAATTGATCAACTCGAGCAAGACTGCCTCCAACAAAGCCTCCCATCTCGAGACAGGCTCGGCGAATGCCCGCCAGAGCGTGGCGAGGCTCCCATGAGGTGCGATGTGTCGGACGTCGAGCAAACGCTCATCCCGGCTCAGCGGCGCCGTCTGATTCGGGAATACCTCGAAATCCACCAGATCGCCCGCAGCTCCACCCTCAGCGACCTGCTCAAAGCCTCTGAAGCCACCATCCGCCGCGACCTCGAATACCTCGAGTTGCAAGGGGTCGTCGAGCGCACCCATGGCGGAGCCATTCTCAGCCAGCGCCTGCCCAAGGAGCCGGCTTACGCCCACAGCGCCCAGGCCCATCCGGAAGAGAAACGCGCCATCGGGCGCGCTGCGGCGATGCTGGTCGAGGACGGCGACACGGTCTTCCTCAACAGCGGCACCACGACCACCGAGGTGCTGCGCAACCTGCGCTTACGCACCGACCTCCCAAACCTCACCTTGCTCACCAGCAATGTAACCGCCGCCCTCGAAGTGCGCGACGCACCCTTCGAGGTTATCCTGCTGGGCGGCACCTTGCGTCCGCGATCCAACTCGGTGGCCGGACGCTTCGCCATCGACATGCTCAAGCAGGTGTACGCCAAGAAGTGCTTCGTCGGCGTCGACGGCATCAGCCTCAAATACAACATCACCACCCCCTCCAGCGCCGAGGCCGAGATCGCAGCCGTGATGATCGAACGCACGCGCGGCCTGGCCGTGGTGGTGGCGGATCACTCCAAGTGGGGTGTGGTCTCCAATTTCGAAATGGCGAAGATCGATCAGATCCAGGTCCTGGTCACCGACGAGAATCTCAGCGACGATGCCCGTTCCCAACTCGAAGGCCGTTCGGTCGAGGTAGTCGTGGCCAGCCGCGAGTTTGAGCCGGAAGGATTCCTCAGGTCCCGCGCCGAGCAGGAGAAGCCCAATGCCGTTGTTCTCCAAGACAGCTAAGAAGTCGACACGCTTGTTCTTCGCCACCGACGTGCACGGCTCGGAGCGGACCTACCGCAAATTCATCAACGCCGGCAAGTTCTACCAAGCCAACGTGCTGGTCATGGGCGGAGATATCACCGGCAAGATGATGATTCCCATCATCCGCGAAGGCCCGGGCAAGTACCGCGCCACACTGCAGGGCACGCTCGAGCACCTAGAGGGCGATTCGGCACTCGCCGCGCTTCAGGAACGAATCGGCACCCTCGGCTTTTACAGCCAGCTGATGGAGGCCGACGCGTTCAAGGCGCTGCAGGCCGATACGGGCGCGGTCGACCGGCTTTTCCACCAGCTCGCCCGTCAGCGGTTGGAGACCTGGGTGGACCTGGCCGAGACGCGCTTACACGGCACCGGTATTCGCTGCTACATCACCGGCGGCAATGACGACTACCCCGACGCGTTGGCCGCGCTGCATCGCGCCGGGAGCGAGGCGGTGGTGGCCTGCGAGGGCCTCGCCGTGCCCATCGACGACGCGCACACCATGGTCAGCATCGGCCAGAGTACACCGACCCCTTGGAAGACGCCGCGGGAGATGCCCGACGAAGCGTTGGCCGACGTCATAGAGAAGATGGTGGCCCAGGTGCCCGACCGCAATCGCAGCATCTTCAACTTTCACGATCCGCCGGTGGATTCCACGCTCGACACGTGCCCCATGCTGGATTGGACAACTGACCCGCCAGCGCAAATCGTCAAGGCCGGGCAGGTGGTGCTGCATGGGGCGGGCAGCCATTCGGTACGCACCGCGATCGAGAAGTACCAGCCCATGCTGGGATTGCATGGCCACATTCACGAATCGGCCGGCGTGGCCAAAATCGGCCGCACGGTGTGCGTCAACCCGGGCAGCGAGTATGGCGAAGGGCTGCTGCGGGGGATGCTGGCCACCCTCGTTGACGGGAAAGTCGAAAGCTACCAGATGACCTCGGGCTAGCGAGCCCCGGTAGCGCCAGAGGAGGAGGTGTTGCCCCAACTCGAAATACATCTTTTCGCACCGTCGAATCCTTGACCCTTTACTCTTGTGGGAGGGAATGCAATGGCGACAGCTGCGACTACTCCTGAGGTTTTTACTCGCAAGGCCTCCGGCCTGGTACGGGTGATGTCTCCGTACTCGGCGTTCATCTACAACATCCTCACCATGGGCTTGATCTTCCCCTGGGTCTACCTGTGGGCGCCCGGGGCGCTTCCTGGCGGCAAGCTGGTGTGGGGCATTCTGCTGGCCACGCTCCTGGAAATCCCGATTGCCTTTGCTTACGTGTGGCTTTCCACCGCCCTGCCCCGTTCCGGCGGCGACTATGTCTTCCAGAGCCGCGCCTTCGGCGGATTCTGGGGCTTCACCCTGCTCATGTCGGGCTTCGTCATCTGGATCCTGCAATGGGTGGCGCTCTCGGGCTGGCTGCTTGCGTACCTCGGCTTTGCCCCGCTCTTCCTCGGGTTAGGCGCCACGCTCGGCAGTACGGCGCTCTCGACCATCGGCGTGTGGTTCACCTCCTCGTGGGGCATCATCATCGTCAGCATCCTGAACGCGTTCCTCTCGATGCTCCTGCTGGTGAGCGGATTCAAGAACTACGTTAAGGTCCAGTACGTGATGTTCTATGCCATTCTGGTGGCCTTCGGCACGATGCTGGTCGTGCTTTTCACCACCCCGCATGCTGAGTTCGTTACTCGTCTGAATGCCTTCGCCATCGCCTCGGGGGGCGCGCCCAACTTCTACCAAACAGCCGTCGAAGCCACAAAGGCTGCGGGCATCAACCTCAACCCGCCCTTCAGCCTGCTGGCAACGCTGCTGGTTGCCCCCATCGCCTGGACCAGCCTGCAATGGGCAACGTACAGCGCCGAGCAGAACGGCGAGATCAAAGAGGCTCGCTCATTCAAGAATCAGGTTTTCATCCTGGTGGGTTCGCTGATCGTGACCGGGATCCTGCTCGCGCTGCTTGCCGTGGCCATTGAGCGTGCGGCGGGCTCTGAATTCCTTTACGTGGCCGGCGCCGGATACTGGTCAGGCGTCGCGGAAGCCAAGATGGTTGGCTTCTGGCTGTGGCCGAACATGCTGGCGGTGGCCATGGCCGCCAGCCCGCTCGTGGTATTCCTGATTGGCTTCGGCTACATCCTCAACTCGTTCCAGATTGTCAACAACTGCTACATCGGGGTCACGCGCATCATGGTGGCCATGTCGCTCGACCGCCTGCTGCCCGAGTGGGTGAGCAAGGTGGACGAGCGCCTGCACACCCCGGTCAATGCCCATCTGATCTACTTCCTATTGAGCATCCCGGTCATCCTGCTGTACAACCTGTACTCCAAGTGGGCTCCGCTCACCCTGGGCGTGACTTTTGCCTGCGGCTACGTCTTCGCGGCCAGCTCGCTGGCCGGAGCCGTCCTGCCCTTCCGCGCCAAGAAGGTGTACGCCGCCTCCCCCGGGGCGAAGTACAAGCTGGGCAGCATCCCCTGGGTCACCATCCTTGGCGGCCTGGGTGCGGTGTTCGGCTTCGCCATGGTTGCCAGTTACCTCATCTACCCGCAACTCGGCCTGGTCAGCACACTAGCCTACAGCGTTGTGTTCGGAATCATTGCGGTCTCGGCCCTCTGGTACTTCGTGGCCAAGACAGCCCAGAAGCGACGCGGCATCAATGTCGACTTCGCGTTCAAGGAGATCCCGCCCGAGTAAAGCCCGACCCGTCTGCAGGGCGGGGGCGCATGCGCCCCCGCCCTTGTTGGTTGGACTTATCTATTCATCCTGCGCGTCGTCTGCCTCGCCGCGTGCGGCATGTTAGTAGCAGCCGTAGTCCGACATCCCTGTCTCATCTCGATAGGAGGTGTGCGTGAAAGAGCAAGCGCGAGCCGTCGTCATCGGCGGCGGCATTATGGGGGTCAGCGTCGCGTACCATCTGGCCAAACTGGGCTGGAAGGACGTGGTGCTGGTCGAGAAGGGCGAGATTGCCAGCGGCGAATCGGGTTGGGCCGCCGGTCTTGTGACTCAATTCCACACCTCGCCCACGCTGATGCAGATCCGCAAGTACAGCATCGATCTGTTCAGCGAGTTTGGGATGGTCAAACACGTTGGCAGCCTGCGCGTGGCGTCCAGCGAGCCGCAATTCAAAGAGCTGCTGCGCAACGTAAGCCAAGCACGCGCGATCGGGCTGGAGGTGGAAGTGACCTCGCCCGACGAAACGGTCAAGCACTTCCCAGCGCTCTCCAAAGAGAGCCTGTACGGTGCGATATACCTGCCGCGCGATGGGCACCTCGACCCCTACCTCACCACCACCGACCTGGCACGCCGCGCGCGCGACTTGGGCGTGACGGTTTACACCAACACTCGCGCCACCGGCATCGAGCTTGGGCCCAAAGGCGAAGTGGCGCGGGTGCTCACCGACAAGGGCCCCATCCGCACCGAAGTCGTGGTCAATGCCGCCGGCATGTGGGGCCCGCAGGTGGCGGCCATGGCCGGCCTGCACATCCCCACGACCCCGGTCGATCACCAACATGTCACGCTCAAAGCTGTGCCGGGCAAGGAATTCCCGCACGACACGCCTTGTGTGCGCGATCCCGACAATCTGGTTTATCTGCGCGAGGAGGCGGGCGGCCTGGTGGTGGGCGGCTACGAACTCAACCCCTCGCCGCGATGGGTTGACGGCCCGCCGTGGGATCACGGCGGGGCGACCCTGCCGCCCGATTTCGACCGCTTCGAGCCGCTGCTGGAGGGCGTCATTCGGCGCATCCCGCTGCTGGAGAAGGCCGAGATCAAGGGCCTGACCTGCCATCCGGGGGCTTACACGCCCGACAGCCGGCCGATGCTCGGGCCGATGCCCGGTGTGCGCGGCTTCTGGAACGCCAGTGGGCTCTCGCTGCAAGGCTACGGCGGGGCGGGCGGCATGGGCAAGGTGCTGGCCGAGTGGATCATCGAGGGCGAACCCTCGCTGGATATCTTCTCCTTCCACGCCTGGCGCTTTGGCCGCTACTATGCCGATCCGGTGTACGCCGCCGAGCGCACGCGCGAGGGCGTGAAGTACTACTACCTGCTGCGCTTCCCCAACGACGAGAACGAGTGGGCCCGCCCGCACCGCGTGAGCCCGTTGCACCATCGCATGCAGGAATTGGGCGCGGCCTTCGGCGAGAAGTTCGGCTGGGAACGCGTCAACTATTGCCAGCCGGGCAAGGCCTGGCGGCGTATGGGCGCCGATCAGCGCGACTGGGGCTGGAAGCGCCCGCCGTACTTCGACCGCCTCGCCGAAGAGCACCGCGCCGTGCGCGAACGGGTGGGCCTCTTCGATATGTCGTCTTTCGGAAAGATCGAAGTGCGCGGCCCGGGCGCGCTGCCGCTCTTGCAGCGCCTGACTGACAGCCAGATGGACGTGCCCGAGGGGCGCGCCGTCTACACCCAGTTCCTCAATTCCCGCGGCGGCGTGGAGGGCGATGTCACCATCACTCGCCTGGGCGAGGATCTCTTCCGCGTGGTGACCGGCTCCGGCTTCATCGGCAACGACCTGGGCCACCTGCGCCTTGGCCTGCAGCCGGGCGACCCGCCGGTGGAAATCCGTGACGTGACCGAGGACTACGCCGTCATCGGGATGTGGGGTCCCAAAGCGCGCGAGGTGCTGCGCGCCGTCACCTCCAGCGATGTGTCGAATGAGGCGTTGCCCTACATGATGGCGCGCACGATCGGCATCCGCGGGGCCAAGGTGCTGGCGCAGCGCATGACCTACGTCGGCGAGTTGGGCTGGGAGTTTTACGTTGAGGCCGCGCAGGCCGTGCAAGTGTGGGATGCGTTGATGGCTGCCGGCATGGCCTTCGGCATTGAGCCGGGCGGCTACAAGGTTCTCGATTCGCTGCGCCTGGAGAAGGGCTACCGTTACTACAGCATGGACGTCACCATGCTCGAGAATCCGTACGAGGCCGGGTTGGGCTTCTGTGTACGCCCGGGTAAGGGTGAGTTCGTCGGCCGCGAGGCACTGGCCAAGATCAAGGAGAAGGGCCTCACTCAGAAGCTGTGCACGTTGACCATCGGGGGCGAGGACTATCTCACCATCTACGGCGGGGAGGCCGTGCTCTCCGGCGACAAGGTCGTGGGCCGCCTGCGCAGTGCCGGCTACGGCTTCACGGTGAAGAAGAACATCGCTTATGCGTATCTGCCGCTGTCGCTCTGCGCGCCGGGCTCCGCGCTGCACGTCGAAATCTTCGGCCAACACGTGGCGGCGCAGGTGTCCCCCGATGTGTTGCACGACCCGCAGGGCGAGCGGCTGCGCGCCTAGCCCTATGGGCTTGGTTCGATGGAACTACCAAACAACGGCCGAACAGCGGCCGTTGTTTGCTTTTCCATGTGCTGGGCTATGCCTTGAGTCACATGGGTCTACCACCAGAGGGCATAGCATGCCTTACGCTTGCCCGCGCACGTACGGCATGCGCCCGGCATTCCCACTTGGGGAAACCGCAGCGCACGTGTCCGCGAGGGCGCATGCAGCCTGCGCGCTCAGCCTTGCATCTGAATACGAGCGGCGCTGGAGGGCAAATCGTGTTCGCGCCAGGCCACAGCCTTGCCCACCTGCACCCGGTAGATCGGTCCGCCTTCCATATGGAACGCATACTTGGCAAAGTAGACGGCGTCGAGACGCGCCCGCAAGCTTTTGTCCTGCACCACTTCCACTCGCCCCTGGAGGATCACCCCCCCGTCGCCGCTTTCAAGATGCACCACGACCTGCGGGTTCAGATGCAGGTTGCGCGCCTTGCGCGAGGCGGCATCGGTGGCGAAGAAGAAGATCCCCTCCGCCCAGACGCCCCATACCGGCGCGGCGTGCGGCCGTCCCTCGCGGCTGCTCGTCACAACCCAGTAGTTGCGTGCGGCCTGCATTCGCTTGCTGACAATTTTTCATGGAAGGGCGCCCTCGCCCGAGGGCATGGGCTGGATACCCTAGGAAGCCGGGATGCTGGGCCGGTCGGCGCGCGGGGTGGCGAGGCGTCGCGAGGGGCTGGGGCTCATCTGGATCTTTCAAGAAAAGCAGGGTTGCTCGGGGAACCGCCGCTCACCCGGTCAGGTCCAATTCGCCGCGCACGGTCTCGTACAGGGCCTCGGCGCGCAGCTCCTGCAGCGTGTAGCACGGGCCTTTGAGGTGATCGGCCAGCGCGCGGGCCAGACCCTGATCGAAGGCGGCGTGCTCCATGTTGACCACCACACTGCGGATGCGCGCCTCGCGCAGTTCGTCGGCAAAGCGATGAGCTTCCTCGAGCGGCGGCAGCGTGCTGAGCGAGACATTGGCCGCGCCGTCGGTGAGCAGGATCATCAGCGGCATCACTTCCGGATGCACCACTTTTTCCTGGCGGAAGACCTTGAGCGCCAGCGCCAGCCCGGCCGAGAGCGGCGTCTTGCCTCCCACCGGGATATCCGCCAGCGCCCGTGTGGCCAGGTGCGTGGAGTGTGTTGGCGGCAGCACCAAGTGGGCGCGGTCCTTCTGGAACACCACCAGACCCACCCGGTCGCGCCGCTGGTAAGCGTCGGTCAGCAGCGAGAGAATGGCGCCCTTAGTGGCGGACATGCGCTCGGCGACCGCCATCGACCAGGAGGCGTCCACGACGAACAGGATCAAGTTGGCTGCGCGGCGGACACGGATCTTGCGATGGAAGTCGGAGGGATGCACCGCAAAGGCGACCTTCTCGCGCTCATTGTGGCGCTCCACCTGGAAGGGCGCCGCGGCCCGTAAGGTGGCATCGATGGCAAGATCGACCGCCTTGCCGGGCGTGGGCCGCGCCCGGACGTAGCGCCCGCGCTTCTGATTGGTGCGCGTGCGCGAGCGGCGCCCGGCCTGGCGCCGGGTGAGACGGTCGAGCGGCGTGGCCAGACGGCGCGGCGCAAAGGCCGAGCCCATCCTCACCTTCTGGCCGCCCTCCCACCACGGGCGCTCCTCCGATTCGACCGGTGGCTGGGCCCCCGGCTGGATCGGTGCGACCTGCGGCTGGGCTTCCTTGAGCGGGGCGTTCAGCTCACCTTTTTTTTTACGACGGTCGAGGCGGGCTGGTCTTCGCTCGGGCGCGGTTCGGCCTCATCCTGCGACTGCATATCGGCGTGGATCTGGTCGATGCGCTCCTCAAGGTTGTACAGGCTCATCTCGCTCTGCTGCAAGGGGCCCTTCTTCATGCGGTGAGGCAGTGCGAGCTCGGCCGCCACGGCAATGTCGTGGTCGGTGATGGCCTTGCGGCCTTGGAGCGCCGCCTGGGCGCGGGCCGCCTTGAGGATGACCAGGTCCGCGCGGTGCCCATCCACCTGCAGCGAGGCGGTCAGGCCGGCGATGGAAAGCAGATCGCGGCTGGAGTAGGCAACATGCTCCACCAACTCGCGCGCGCGTTCGATTTCGGCCGAAAGGTCCTTCTCCTTGGCGAGCCATTCGGCGCGGAAGTCCTCGGGCGAAGCCTCGAAAGCCAGGTTGCGCTCCATGATGGCCACCCGGTCGCGCGCGTCGATGATGCCGCGCACCTCGACGCACAGGGCAAAGCGATCCAGAAGCTGCGGGCGCAGGTCGCCCTCCTCCGGATTCATGGTGCCCACCAGGATGAACCGCGCCGGATGGGTGAACGAGATGCCCTCACGCTCGACGATGTTCATGCCCATGGCCGCCGAATCCAGGAGGATATCGACCACGTGATCGTCGAGCAGGTTGACCTCATCGATGTACAGCATGCCGCGGTTGGCCGAGGCCAGCACGCCGGGCTCAAAGTAGCGCTCCCCCTTCTGGATGGCCCGCTCGATATCCAGCGTGCCCACCACCCGGTCTTCGGTGGCCGAGACCGGCAGGTTGACGAAGGAGGTGCGGCGCATGTCGTAGGGCAGTGGACCGTTGGCATGCTCGCGCTCACGGCACTCGGTGCACCAGGTGGTTGGCCGGTCAGGGTCGCAGCCGAAGCGGCAGTCGCGCACCACGCGCACTTCAGGCAGCAGCGCCGCCAGGGCACGCGCGGCCGTCGACTTGGCCGTACCGCGCTCCCCGCGGATAAGCACTCCGCCGATGCGCGGGTTGACCCCATTGAGCAGGAGCGCACGCTTCATGCGCTCTTGGCCGACGATGGCCGTAAAGGGGAAGATTTGTGGCATACCGCGACTCCACGTCGCATTATAACGCGCTGGACCGGGTCTCCCCTCCCCCAGACCGCCGGCCCACCCGTGAGCCATGCGGCGAGGCCGCTTCGAGGAGACAGACGTGCGCCCGGCCCGGCCGCCTATCCATCCTCGCCAGGCGGGCCGACCGCGCCCTCCGGTGGCGGCCTTGTACCTGTTCGATTGCCCCTCAGGGGGCTTCCGGTTGCGGGGATTGTCGTTCGCCCGTATAATGCAAACATCTCGGAACCCGGAGTAAGTCAAGTTTATGTCGAGCCAACCCCCATCGTCGAGCCCGGAAGAGAACCTCACCCCTCCAGCTCGACCCGATAGCTTGATGGGCGATCTGCTTCTGCAGTCTGAAAGCGCAGACCAGCCCAAGCGAGGCGACATCCGCAAGGGCGTCATCGCCCGCATCACGGCCAACGAAGTGCTGGTTTCGATCGGCACCAAGTCGGAGGGTGTGATCCCGGCCAAGGAGCTCGATAAGCTGGATGCCGCCGCGCGCGGCCAGCTCCACGAGGGCCAGGAGATCACCGTCTACGTGATCAACCCGGAGGACCACGCCGGCAACGTGCTGCTTTCGCTGGCGCGCGCCCAGGAAGAGACCGACTGGCATCAGGTGGAACAACTGATGGCGAGCCAGACGGTCTACGGCGGCCGGGTGGATGGCTTCAATAAGGGCGGTCTGATCGTCAAGGTAGGCAACTTGCGCGGGTTTGTGCCCGCCTCGCAATTCAGCCTGAGCCGGCGCCACCGCAGCGAAGGTGAAACCCCTGAGCAGAAGTGGAGCAAGATGGTCGGCGAGCCGATCCACGTCAAAGTGATCGAGGTGGATCGCAGCCGCAATCGCCTGATCCTTTCCGAGCGCGCCGCCGCCAAGGAGGCACGCGAGAGCCAGAAGGAACGCCTGCTCAATGAGCTGCACGAGGGTGAAGAACACACGGGGCACGTCATCAGCCTGGCCAGTTTCGGCGCCTTTGTCGATTTAGGCGGGGCGGACGGGCTGGTGCATCTGTCCGAGATCTCCTGGAAGCGCATCAACCACCCGTCGGAGGTGCTGAAAGTCGGGCAGAAGGTGCGCGTGCGCGTGCTCGGGGTCGATCGCGAGCGCAAGCGCATCAGCCTGTCGATGAAAGCCCTGGCGCAAGATCCATGGGCGGAAGTGCTCGGTGCCTTGCACGAAGGGCAGCTGGTCACCGCCACTGTCACCAAGCTGGCAAAGTTCGGCGCCTTCGCGCGTCTGGAAGGCCACGACGAAGTCGAGGGCCTGATCCACATCACCGAATTGTCGGAGACCCGCATCGAGCATCCACGCGAGGTATTGGAGGAAGGCCAGACGCTCACCTTGCGGGTGGTCAAGGTCGACCCGCAAGCGCGGCGCATCGGGCTCAGCCTGAAGCGTGTGCAATCGGCCGACTACGCAGATATGGACTGGGAAGCCGCCATGCGCGACATGTCGACCGAGGAGGGCGAGGCACCTCCGCCCGCCGAGGCACCTCCACCCGCCGAGCCACCTCCACCCGCCGAGGCCTCGGGCGGCGAGGCGTAGGGCCACACACGTCCCGCCTCTCCCACCCGCTACGGACTTCCAGCAAAAAGCTAGCGCCGACCCCCGGCGCTAGCTTTTTTAGGCTGCGCAACCCGGCCGGCCGGTGCGCCGTATATTGGGTAGAAGCTCCCGCCGGGCGCGCTCGACGCGGACACCCACACAGCTTCGTTCTGTATCCGGAGGCCGCCATGAAACCTCTTCTCGTGCTGACTGCTGCCCTGGCCATCCTGGCCATGGCCTGCTCGGGCATCACTGTCAACCTCCCCACCGTGAAAGAAATCGGGCCCACCCAAACCTACTCGATCAACGAACCACTGCCGGCGGGCAGCGATCCTGTGGGTCTCACGCTTTCGATGGGTGCCGGGCGCCTCGATGTGCGCGGCGGAGCGCAGAACCTGGTCGAAGGGAGCGTCCGCTGCAACGTCCCCGCCTGGAAGGTGGTCGTCGACCGCGCGGCTAACCAGATCGACATTCGCCAGGAAGCGCCCGAGGGCTACACGGCGCCCACCGGCGGCTCCGTGGTTAATGAGTGGGACGTCCGTCTGGGGGCGCATCCGCTCGACCTGCATCTCAACGCGGGCGCATACCGCGGCACGCTCGACCTTTCCGGGGTCCCGCTGCGCAGCCTGGAGGTACTCGACGGCGCGAGCGAGTCCCAGGTGGTATTCTCCAGCCCCAACCCGCAACGAATGGAGGAACTGGTCTACCGCACCGGAGCCTCGACGGTTGAATTGCGCGGGCTAGGCTATGCGCGCGCCAAGCAGATCACGTTCGTTTCGGGCGCGGGCACCTACACGCTGGATTTCACGGGCGAGGCGAGCGAGCCGACCACGGTGTCCATTCGGTCCGGCGTGAGCACGGTGCGCCTGATCGTCCCGGCTACCGCCAATGCGCGGCTTTCGCTGGGTGGTGGACTGAGTGAGGTGTCGGCCTCCGGTGCTTGGACCGGCAGCGGGAACTTCTACAATGTTGCCGGCGATGGCGTGGAGCTTGAACTGAACGTGGAGATGGGTGTGGGTCAGCTCATCCTTGAGACCCGCTAAACGCGCGCACGATCCAAGGTGGCGGCGGCGAGCGGGTTGTGATGGACGAGATGCAGCGAGACGAGACATGCGCTCGGTGAGCGTTCCGGAGGAGTGGGTCGCACAGGCGCGGGCGGGCGACCGGCAGGCCTTCACCCAGTTGGTGGAGGCCTACCAGGTGCCGGTCTACAACCTGTGCCGGCGCATGCTGGGCAACCCCGGCGAGGCCGAAGACGCGGCCCAGGAAACCTTTTGGCGGGCTTTCCAGGCGCTCGAGCGCTACGACCCGCAGCGCCCATTTTCCACCTGGCTACTTTCGATCGCCGCCCACTACTGCATCGATTGCCTGCGCCGGCAGCGGTTGGTGGCGCTCTCGCTGGAGGCGATGCCCGACTACCACGATGCGCCGGACCCGGCGCCCGGCCCAGAAAGTTCGGCCGAGGCGCACGAGCGGGAACGCCGGGTGGCGCACATGTTGCACACGCTCGACCCGCTCGATCGCGCCGCGATCGTCATGCGTTATTGGTATGACCTTTCGTATGAAGAAATGGGCGAGGCCCTTTCGCTCTCGGTCAGTGCGGTCAAGAGCCGCCTGCATCGCGCACGCCGCCAGTTGGCCGGCGTGTGGCCCGAGAGCCAGGCCGGCGGCCTTGCTCGAGGAGGGACACATGATGCCGCACCAGCCGTTTGAGGAGTGGCTGCTTGCCGCACACGATCTTACGTCGGCAGAGGCGGCCAAGCTTGAAGCGCATCTGCGCGAGTGCTCCTCCTGCCGCGCTCTGGCCGCAGGTTGGGCCGAAGCCGAACGCCGGCTGGAGGCGGCGCCGCTGCTCGTGCCTGAGGAGGGCTTCGCCGAGCGCTGGCAGGCGACCCTCGCCGCACGCGAAGTCGCGCAGCGCCGCTGGCAGGCCTGGCTGGTGCTGGGCCTGGCTTTGGCGGGGGCCTTGGCGCTCGCCGTGCTGTTAGGCTGGCAGGCGCTGAGCGCACTGCTCTCGCCGGCGCACGCGGCCGTCAGCCTGCTGCAGGTGATGGTGTGGGTCGCCGCGGCGGTGGCTGCGGCGCAAGAAGTCGGGCTGGTGCTGGTCCGCAGCCTGGCGGCGCTCATCCCACCCGGGCTTTGGATTGCGCTTGTTGTGGGTGCTGCGGCACTCATTTCGCTCTGGCTGATCACGATGTCGCGCTATGCGATTCAAGGAGTACGACAATGAAGACTCTCTTGCGAAGTGCGCTGCTCGCGTGTGTATTGCTGCTCATGCTCCCGGGTCTGGCCTTGGCCGACGGCCCCGAGGATGGCAAGCTCATCTTCGGCGGCACGTACATCTTGGCGCAGGGAGAGACCCTGAACGGCGACCTGGTAGTGGTCGGCGGCACCGTGTCCGTCGAGGAGGGCGCCCAGGTCAACGGCAATGTGGCCCTGGTGGGCGGTTCGGTCACCATCGACGGCACAGTCAACGGCGATGCCGTGGCGGTCGGTGGCACGCTCAGCCTGGGTCCGAAATCAGTGGTGACGGGCGACGTGGGCACCTTCGGCGTAATGCTCAACCGCGCTGAAGGATCGAAGGTCGCCGGCCAGGTCACCTCCGGCGGCGGGCTGCAAGTGCCCTTCACCCTGCCCGTCCCGCGCACTGTCCCGCAGCCGTGGAATCTCCCCTTTGGGACCCAGGCGTGGAACGTGCCCTTCGCCTGGCGCTTTGACGCCTCGCCGCTCCTGAACGGGGCTTCCATCTTCCTGCGCAGCCTGGGTCTGGCGGCGCTGGCCGTGCTCGTGGTCATCTTCTGGCCGGGCCAAATAGCGCGTGTTGCGCGCGCTTCGCTACAGCAGGCTCCCATCTCGGGTGCGCTGGGGTTGCTCACCGCCGTGGTTGCCCCCGGACTGCTCATTCTGCTGGCGATCACGTTGTGTCTGATCCCGGTGGCGGCCCTGGGTGCGTTGTTGCTTTTTGCAGCGGTCGTGTTCGGCTGGATTGCCATCGGCGCGGAGGTGGGGAACCGCCTGGCGCAGGTCCTCAAGTGGAAGCTGCACCCGGCCGCCTCGGCCGCGCTGGGCACCTTCGCGTTAACACTCGTGCTCAACTTCATCGGCATCGTGCCGTGCGTGGGCTGGCTGGGCTCCGCCGTCGTCGGGGCCATTGGACTGGGCGCGGTGGTGGTCACTCGCTTTGGGGCCCGCACCTACGGTGAGGCGCCCCTGCCCGCTCCGCCAGGGCAGCCGGCCTCGGTCTGAGTCACTTCATGCACGCAAAGCAACAGGCCAACCTGCACAGGTTGGCCTGTTGCTTGGTGGAAGTGCCACCCGCGGCAGCGCGCCTACTTGGCCGGCCTATCCCAGCTGACGATCCACACCGCCGCCGCCGACACCCCCAGCGCCGCCACGACGAGCAGAACCATCCGCAGGCCCCTCAGGCCGAGCGCGCGCGTATCGAAAGCGACCACGCCAATCAACACCGCCGCCAGGATGGCCCAGGCCACGAGCCGCGGATGGCGGCGCACCCAGTCTCCCAAGCGTTTCATATCGGCCTCATCACCCGGTCCTCACGCAGCCGTTTGAAGAAGAGCTGCGCCTCGGGCACGAACGATTCGCGTGCGGCTTCCTCCCAGGCACGGATGCTCAGCCGGCCCAGACCCGTGGCTTCGTAGCCCGAGTCGCGCCACACCGGGCTGCGGGCTAAGGTGCGGTCTGCATACACCAGGGCCGCCTCGCTCTGCAGCTCGGCCGAGGCGCGCTCCATGGCATGCAGCAAGAGCTGCAACCCTTGCTCGGGGGTCACGACCGGCAGGAGCAAGACCTCGTCGGCGCGGGTGACCAGGTTGTCCACTTGCCAGCCGATCAGGCCGATGATCTCTCCGTTCAGCTCGAGCAGGAAGTAAGCCTTCTGACCGAAGGCCGCCATGATATCGGCCCGGCTCAGCAGGCGCGTCGGGCGGCGCACAAGGTTTATGAAGCCGGCAATCTCATCCGCATCCGGCGGGCGTCCGCGCCGCACTGAGGCTTCGCCGCGCGGGCGCGGTTGGGTTTCAGCTTCCGCCGGCCGCGGCACCATGGCCCAGGCCGCCTGCACCTGGTTCCAGGTCGACTCGAAAGACTCGTCATTGTGTATGACGACGTCGGCGCGGGCTAACTTCTCTTGCTGCGGCGGCTGGGCGGCCACGCGCTGGCGGGCTACCTGCTCGCTCATCCCGCGCTTCTCGCGCAGGCGCACCAGTTGGATCCACTCGGGAACGTGCGTCACCCACACCGTGTCGCACAGGTCGAAAAGACCGGATTCGAGCAGCTTGATGGCCTCGATCACCACCACCGGCGCGCGCGAGCGCTGCACCAGCAGGTCGAGTGCCTCGCGCACCAGAGGATGAACCACCGCTTCGAGTTTGGCCAGTAGTTTCGAATCGGAGAAGACCAGTTTGGCCAGAGCCTGGCGGTTGACCTCGCCCTGGTCATCCAGGATCCATTCGCCGAAGGTACGCACCACCTCGGCGTAGCCGGGCGCACCCTTGGAGATCGAGCGGTGGCTGAGCGCGTCCGCATCAACGCCGTACGCGCCCAGGTGCTCGAGCATCTTGCGCACGACGCTCTTGCCGGTGGCGATGTTACCTGTCAGCCCGATGACGTATTTGCCCGGCCAGCGGCTCATGGAGGTGGGAATCCACTCTGGGGGAATAGGTGCGGCTCGATTGTAGCCGTGGGTGGGGAGGCTGTCAAAGCGGACGCCGTCTCAGGGGACGGCCGTGCGGGCGGCAAAGATTTGGTCGCCGGTGGCCAGATAGAGGGTCTTATCGATGCCCAGGGCGAGCGCCGTGGCTTCACCTTCTTCGGAGGTCGTGACCCGGAAGCGCTCGAGGAAGTTGAGCGCCAGCGAGAAGCGATACGCTCCGCGGCCGAATCCATCCAGGAAGAAGAGCGACGGTTCGGGCGGCTCGTTGTAGGTCACGCGGATAAGCTGGGCATCCACAATGCGCGGCCCGGGCGCACGTCCGGCGCGGGTGTCGTTGTAGAGCACCGAGCCGCACACGTTGGCACCGGTCTGGCCCCCGCCCGGCGGTTCGTAGAGAGGGTTGTAGGCGCAGCGCGTGAGCTGCCCGTCGGCGTGCAAGAAGAACACATCCCCGTTGGCCACCGCGAAGTCGATCGTGTCGGTGAGGTTGGGCACGCCCGCATCGAAGTAGTCGTTGGGCGGCTGATCGAAATGAAAGCCGCGTGTGGCATAGCGCCAGAACCCGTTGCTCAGCGGGTCGAGCACATACAGGCGGCCGTTGTAGTAGTCGATGGCGCGCGCGCCAAGCCACCCGGTGCGCGGCGGCTCGAGCTCCCCGGCCACCGCAGCGCCGCCCGGCGGGCAGTACAAGATGCCGCCCTGCGCGTCGACCGCGACCAACACGCCGGCCTTCGCCGATTGAGGCATCTGTGTGCCCACGGTGATGTCCGGCACCCACACCATGTCCACCGGCGTCTCAATCGTGTGCTCGGGGTAAGCGCCCGATTCGCAATTGAAGGTCTCGTCGAGTTGATAACCGCCCTGCCCCAGCACCAATCGCAGCACGCGCCCCTGGGTGGCGTCCAGCACGAACATTTGCCTGTCGCCGGCCACCAGCGCACGAACGTGCGTGTTGGCCCCCAGCCCGCCGGGCACCATCGGGCTGAATTCGAGCGGGGCGACGCCGTCGAGTTGGTCGAGCGCCGCCACGCCTTGCTGGTGCAACGCAGCCTGTTCCGGCGACTCGCCAAAACGCGCGGCATCCTCCAGGAGCACCAGGACCTCGCCCCACGCTTGGCGCACCTGCGCCGGGTCGGAGGTGAGAGCGGCCGAGGCCGCGGCCTGGCGCGCGTGGTCCATCAACGTGGCAAACTGCTCGCTGCGGCCGCGGCGGAAGTAGACCACGCTGACGAGAACAACCACCACGACGGGGATAGCGATCGCTGTGGCCAGCATGAGCTGCGGCGGCAAGGTGAGCATGCCACGCTCCTGCAGTGTGCCGGCCGGCATGAGTCGGGCGATACCTTTGCGCAGGGCCATCCATGCGCTGCGGGTCGTGGTGCGTGCAGCGCCGGCAAAAGCGCTCAGCGCCGCCCAGGCATTCAGCCGCGATGCGGGTGGCGCATCAGCGAATGGAGCGACGTGCGGCAGCGCCCCATCGCTGCGCTCAGTGAGGGAAGGTGCCACATGAATGGGCGGACGGCCGGAAGCCGGCATCTCGATAATCGGCCCCTGCGGAGCGTGCGCTCGCAGGGCCTCTTCTCGTGCGCTGCGCGGCGGCATGGGCGCCGCCTGCGGGGGCGGAGCGGGTTCTCCCGCTGCGGCCTCTCGAGGTGAGGCCTGCTGCGCCTCGCGAATGATTGAGAGGGCTTCGGCCGCCGAGCGCCGGCCGGCAGATGTTACCGGCGGCGGAGGCGCTGCAGCGGCACGCTGTTCGCGCACCACGGTCGCCAGGTCCGCTTGCTTTTGCGCACCACCGGCGGCCGGAGCCAGGCGCGCCAGCATGCCGCTCGTCTGGCCCACATTGCGCTGGGCCATGCGTTCGGCTATGGCGCGCAACGAGAGGCGTTCGGCCCCGTCCAGCGCGACGTTCCAGCTCGGCGCGGGCAACGCAGCGACGAGCAGGCTGACCCCGCTCGCGTGCGGATCATCGCCCAGGGGGATATGCCCGTAGCGCAGCTCCAGCGCACGCGAGCTGCCCAGCGGGCGCGTGGCGGATTCCTCGTGCGGAGGGTAAAGGTTCACCCGCCCTGGCTGCGCCACCACCGCCAGCACCGAGCCCACGTAGCCCAGATAAAGCGCCTCATCATGAACGACCAGGCATATCAGGTTGGCCTGCATTGCGGTCGAGACAACGCCTGAGCCGGCCAGGAGCAGTTCTTCATTGATGGTCGTGAAGGCCGCACGCAGTGCCGCGGTGACCGAACCGGGGGTTTCGAAGTAGGCCCGCGCGCCGAGCTGGCACAGCTCATCGGCCAGCGAGGCCGGCGCTGTGATGCCGGGCAACATGGCCAGGCCCATCAGGAGCATGTCGCTGCCGCGTCCGCGGGCACTACGCCGCGGCGCCGGGCGCAACAGGTACCCGCGTGGCATCTCCTCACTCAGACGAGTGCTGGAGTATTGCACCAGCAGGATTTCGGCATCGAGAGCAGGCATGGCGCTATTGTAACCCGAAGGATTCGCGGGCGATTCGCATCGCGAGGCTGGCTGCAAGGAGTGTGCCCGCCGGGGCACGAGGACGACTGCGACCTCAAGCTCGCCGTCTCCGCACGGTCGAAGCCGGGACCCACCAGGGGACGCGTTTCTGGAGTCCCGCTTCCAGGAGTTGATCGATTTACGCACAGCCAAGACCGACGTCCCCGCGTGCTCAAAACGGAGATTAGGGAGGGCTGCGTCTTAGGAATGCCGACCGTATCGGAGCACCCAGGCATTCCGCGGCGCCCGGCGTTGCCATGCGGGTATGGGAACGCAGACGAGCGATCTTCCTGGATTCCCGCTAGGACCACGCGGGAAAGACGATCAAGAGCGTAGAACGCGCTGTCCCTGCCCCCCAAGGAACTGGATTGTCTTGAGAGGCGACCGTGCCGCTTAAAGCGAACGGGGCCGCCCACTGCGTGCGTGCGGACGACCCCCTCTCCTTGAGCGTGTGGGTGTGGCTCAGTCTTTGCCCATGACGTACTCGTGAATGCTCGCCGCGGCGCGACGCCCGGCGACCATGGCCGTCACCACCAGGTCTGGCCCGGTCACGTCGTCCCCCCCGGCGTAGACGCCCAAGCGCGAGGTTGCGCCAGTGGCGCGGTCGATCTCGATCAGCCCCCAGTCGTGAGTCTTTAAGTCCGGTGTGCTCTCGCCAATCTCCGGATCCGGCCAGTAGCCCAGGGCCAGCACCACGGTGTCGGCTTCGACCACGAAGTTGGATCCTTCAATGGGAACTGGTTTGCGGCGGCCCTTGGCGTCCGGTTCGCCCAGCTCGCACTGCAGGCACTCGACGCCGTTCACCCACCCATCCGGGCCGGCCAGGAAGCGCACCGGCTGGGTGAGGAAGCGGTAGCGCGCTCCCTCTTCACGCGCGAGCGCGCGGTCCTTCTTGCCGCCCGGCATCTCGGCTTCGGTGCGCCGGTAGACACAGGTTACCTCTTCCGCGCCCAGGCGCAGCGCCGTGCGCAGGCAGTCGGAGGCCGTGTCGCCACCGCCCACCACCGCCACGCGCCGTCCGATATGCGGCTTCTCGCGCATTTCGGCGGGCAGGAATTCCTCGGGCACATTGGTGCGAACCAGGAAGTCGGTCGATTGATACACGCCCGGCAGATCTTCTCCGGGGGCCTTCATGGTGGCGGGGACCCCCGAGCCGACGCCGACAAAGACCGCTGAACATCCCTCCGCGAAGAGCTGATCGATAGTGTGCGCTTTGCCGATCCGGGTTTCGGTGACAAAGGTGACACCCGCCCGGCGCAGGTCGTCGATGCGCGGCTGCACCGCGCGCTTGGCCAATTTGAAGTTGGGGATGCCGTAGACCAACAATCCGCCGGCGGCGGGAAAGGCCTCATACACCGTCACCGCGTGCCCGCGTTGCACGAGTTGCTCGGCGCAGGCCATGCCGGCTGGGCCGGAGCCGACGATCGCCACGCGCTTGCCGGACGGCGTGCCGCGCGGGATCTCGACTTGTCCGGCCTCGCGTTCGTAATCCGCAACAAATGCCTCCAGCGCGCCGGTCAGCACCGGCTCGCCCTTCTTGTTGCGCACGCAGGCCCCCTGGCAGAGCTGCTCGTGCGGGCAGACGCGGCCACAAATCTCGGGCATGGAGGACGTCTTGCGGTAGACCGCCGCGGCGCCGAGGAAATCACCTTGCTCGATCAATGTCATCGCGGTGGGGATATCGTTGTGGCCCGGGCAGGCTTCCATGCATGCGGCCGGGTCCGGGCAGTGGATGCAGCGCAGCGCCTCGCGCTTGGCACGCTCAGCATCGAAGGGCAAGAAGGTCTCATTGAAATCGCGAATGCGCTCACTGATCGCGCGCGCCGGCAGATCCTCGAAGGCAATCTTCATGCGCGCCTTGCGGTCGAGGGCACTAGAGTCGCTGGGCGTCGTCTGCATCGAGCTTCTCTCCTCAAGGGATGCAACAGCCTCTGCCCACCCAGGCGATGCACCTGCCAGAGACCGCGTTGTGAATCGGGTCACAATGAGTCTAGTCGCCGAATTCGGGGCGAGTTAGGGCATGAAGTCACATCTGCTGGAGATAAACATCACCCGCTCGGGGGAGGACATTCCCGTCCCCGGCGCCGCGCCGAGATAGCCGTGGGATGGGTGTGGAGATTGCAGATAGGGAAGACCGGATTGCCTGCAGCGGCGTCCTCTCGCAAGGCAGTCCGGCAACCGGCGGCCGCGAAAGCTGCCGGTTTCGAGTTCGCGCATCAACCCCACCTTGCGGCATCAGGCACTCATCTTTTGCTAACCATTCGCGTATGTCGGCTTCACATTCGGCCGCTACCTTACTGTGGATGAAGAGCCGGATATCACCACGCTCGGCGGATGGCCTCGCCGCAGCGCGCCGCCTGCGACGCTCCCCTTTCGCCCTGGCGCTTCTCTCCTTATAATGTCACATCTCATCCGTGCATGGCAGGCGCGCAGGACAACCCAGACTCGTTTCTGCGCGGGAGGTTCGGCATGAAGAAATGGATGTGGATCCTTATCGCGGCGATCGTGGTGATCGCCGTGATTGTTGGCATCGTGTTCGTCGCGCGCCGCCAGGCCCAAAGCCAGCTCGGCTCGCTTCAGACTCAACCGGCCGTGATGGGCACTCTTACGGCCTCCGTGGGCGCCACCGGCACCCTGGAGGCACACCAATCCGCCGGATTGACTTTCGCCTTGAGCGGCCGGGTAGCTCGCGTGGGGGTGAGACTAGGCGAGAGGGTTGCCGAGGATGACATCCTGGCCTCCCTCGACCCGGCGTCCCTGCCGCAGCAGGTGGTGGCCGCGCAAGCAGACCTGGTCAACGCACAGAAGGCGCTCGCCGACCTCCTCGAATCGGATGTGCCGCGGGCCAATGCGCAGCTGGCTCTGGCCAATGCCCAGAAGGCGTTTGATAACGCGGAGACGACCTTTGAGCGAGTCGTGGTTGATTCCAAGAAGGGCGGGTTGCTCAATGCGCAGGATTGGCTGGCCAAAGCCAGTGCGCGCTACAACTACCTGAGGCTGCGGCCCGAGGCGAGCGTCGGCTATCAGATCTCGCTGCAGCAGGCCTACCTCGAGTACATCCATGCCCTGCAGGCGGTGCAGAAGGCGCAGGCCGCCGTCGAGGATCCGCAGTCGCCCGGCAGCTCGGCCTCCCGAGCGACGATTGACACGGTGACCGGGCAGTACGCAGTGGCCAAGGCCCAGCTGGAGGAGGCCCAGCGCACTTACGACCGGCTGAAGGACGGACCCAGCGCCGCGGATGTGGCGGCGGCCCAGGCGCGCGTGGACGCCATCCAGGCCACGCTCAACCAGGCGCGCATCAAAGCCCCCTTCGCCGGCACGATCACCGGCATGAGCCTCTTGCCTGGCGACCTGGTGACACCGGGCGCCGTACTCATCACCCTAGCCGACCTCTCCGAGTTGCATGTGGATTTGCCGATCGCCGAGGTCGATGTCAATCGCGTGCTGGCCGGCCAGTCGGCCTCGCTCACCTTCGACGCCGTGCCCGAGGCAACCTTTACCGGCCGCGTCATCAGCATCGGCCTCGCGCCGCGGGTTGCGGCGGGCGCGGTCACTTACCCGGTCACCGTCGTTCTGGATGCGCCCGATGAGCGCATCCGCCCGGGCATGACCGTGGCGGTGAACATCGAGGTCTCCCGGCTGGAGAACGTGCTGCTCGTGCCCAATCGCTCGGTGCGTTCAGTGCAAGGCGAGCGCGTGGTGTACGTGCTGACGGGCGGGGTGCCCGTGGCGGTCAAGGTGAAGCTTGGCGCCTCCAATGACGTGCAAAGCGAAGTGCGCGGCGGCGATCTCAAAGCAGGCGACCTGGTCGTGCTCAACCCGCCGTCGCTGCTGTTCAGCGGGAACGGCGGCGGCCCGATGTTCATGCGCGGCGGAGGCTGATGATGAGCGATTGCGTCATCTGCCTGGAGGAGATCACCAAGACCTATCGCATGGGGGAGGTCGAGGTGAACGCCCTGGCCGGTGTCTCGCTGCGCATTCGGCGCGGCGAAGCGGTGGCGATCATGGGCCCTTCCGGCTCGGGGAAGAGCACACTGATGAATATCCTTGGCTGCCTCGACCGCCCGACCTCCGGCCGCTACGAGCTCGATGGCGAGAAGGTCGAAACGCTGAACGACGATGCGCTGGCAGCCATCCGCAACCGCAAGGTGGGGTTCGTTTTCCAGAGCTTCAATCTATTGGGGCGGACCACGGCCCTGGCCAACGTCGAGCTGCCGCTGCGCTACGCGGGTCAGACCAAAGGCCGCCGCGAGCGCGCCGCGCTCATGCTGCAGTCGGTCGGGCTGGGCGACCGCATCCGCCACCGCCCCACCGAACTCTCGGGCGGCCAGCAGCAGCGCGTGGCCATCGCCCGCGCGCTGGTCAACGAGCCGGCGATGGTGCTGGCCGATGAACCCACCGGCAACCTCGACAGCCGCTCGGGGGCCGAGATTCTCCAATTGCTGATGCAGCTCAATCGCGAGCGCGGCACAACACTGATCGTTGTCACCCATGATTCCAGCGTGGCAGCCAATACACAGCGCGTCATCCGGCTGCGCGACGGGTTGATCGAGGCGGAATATGTTCCTGGCTCAGAACCTGCTTGAGGCGCTCGAAAGCCTCACCTCCAACAAACTGCGCTCCGGGCTGACCATGCTCGGCATCGTCATCGGCGTGGCGGCTGTGATTGCCATGCTCTCGGTGGGCCAGGGCGCCTCGGCCTCGATCACCGGCGCGATCAACGAGATAGGCACCAATCTCATCTTCGTGACTTCCGGCGGGCAAGAAGACGTAACCGTCACGCGACCCCTGACGATGGGCGATGCGCGGGCGATCGCCGACCCGCTGCAGGCCCCCTCGGTGCTACTGGTGGCACCCATGATCCAGAGCCGGGTCGACGTGGCCGTGGGGGGCGAGAGCAACAGCACGCAGCTTCAGGCGGTGACTGCCGACTACCAACAAGTTCGCAACGTGACGCTGAGTGATGGCGAGTTCATCAACGACGACCAGGTGCTCGGCCGCGCCTCGGTGGTGGTGCTGGGGAGCGACGTGGCAGAAAAACTGTTTGGCACGACGGTCGGCCTGGTGGGCGAGACAGTGCGCCTGCAGGGTCAACCTTTCCGGATCATTGGGGTGGAAGAATCCAAGGGCGGCAGCGGATTTGGCAGTCAAGATGATCACGTGACCATCCCTCTTACCACAGCGCAGGCACGGTTCACTGCACAGCGGGGTGGCGCGCCCGATCAGTTGGACATGATCCTGGCCCAGGCGGTCACTACCGAGGCTGTGCCGCAGGCGGTGACCGAGATTGAGGAGATCCTGCGCGCCCGGCACCGGGTGCAAGTGGGCAAGGATGACTTCACCACGTTTAAGCAGCAAGACATCCTGCAGACGGCGGCCCAGATCACCGGCGTACTGACCATATTCCTGGGCGGGATCGCCGCCATCTCGCTTCTGGTGGGCGGTATCGGCATCATGAACATCATGCTGGTGTCGGTCACGGAACGCACGCGCGAGATCGGCCTGCGCAAAGCCCTCGGCGCGCGGCGGCGCGACATCCTGATCCAGTTCCTCACCGAATCGGCGACCCTTAGCCTGGCGGGCGGGACGATCGGCATCCTGCTCGGATGGTTCTTGGCATGGACCATCGGGCAGATTGCGACCGCAACCGGCAATGATTTCACGCCGGTGGTGGGAATCGATTCGATCCTCCTGGCGACAATCTTCTCGGCCGCAGTTGGGTTGTTCTTCGGCATTTACCCCGCCTCGCGCGCCGCCTCCCTGCAGCCGGTAGAAGCGCTGCGCTACGAGTAGCTGCGCACGAGCTTTTCGCTGCCGCCTGTCCCGGACGGATTTCGGGGAGAACGCGGAGAGCGCAAAGAACCCTCACCACAACCTGCCCCCTGGCCTACCGCTCCAGGGCTAGGCTGACCACAGGCCGGGGAGATCCCGGAGAACGCACAGACCGATTGGGTCCCTGTGAATTCTCTGTGTTCTTTGTGTTCTGTGGGCGAAGGGGCCTATGGACTTTGCGGAAGCGGAATGGGAACGAGCCCGAGGTGTGT
>Ga0315274_10000494_pt1 | contig 61632 bp, 58 predicted proteins | sample YL17G02_20_MG_FD_203700 | JGI IMG/M metagenome (GOLD analysis project Ga0315274, IMG submission 203700) | Sediment microbial communities from Yellowstone Lake, YNP, Wyoming, USA - YL17G02_20 | ecosystem: Environmental > Aquatic > Freshwater > Lake > Sediment | place: USA: Wyoming | collected...
TGTGGCGATCGATTTCATGGAGGGGGAGGTACGCGGGAGGACGAGCGAACAGGTCATCTTGATCGACGACGAGTTCGTGAAGAACAGGACGAGCGTCAAACTGAGAATCGGCCCAACCGACGTTGAGCTGTATGTTCCCAATTACATCGATTACTTCATTCTGAAAGTTGTCTCCGGGAGACCAAGCGATGTCCGAGACATCGCCGCGTTGGTATGGGAGAACGACATTCCAGATGGTCTAGATGATAGGATTGAGGAAATACTGCCGAGTCCGTCGATATTCAGGACCAACATTATTGAGAGCATCCTCCCTGACATCTCTGACAAGCGGTTCGTCGAGTCGTGGCGCGGGACATTCGTTGTGAATTCGTTCGATGAGGAGGCAAAGGAGAAAGTCCTCGAGCGAATCCGCGGCCAATTGGAATGAAGATGCTTCCAACAAGGTGTGAACCTGCCAACTAATACCCGGGGCTGGATGACTGGGTAAACGATTGCTTGTAGGGGATAGATAAATATATCAATCGACGGCTTAAAGTAACTAATAGAGGCGATTGAAATGAAGGCAAAGGCCGAAGAGGTCATCGAAGCGGGGGGAGCTGACCACGAATGGCTTGTTTCCCAGAACCTCGCACCCTATGTTGGCAAATGGATCGCGGTGTCCGACAGGAGAATCGTGGCCTTCGGTCCGACGCTTCGCGAAGTGCTCACGAGAGCCCGAGCAGATGGAGTGGAACCGCTCTGCCTGCGAGTTCCCGAAGGTTACGTTACTGTCTGAGGTCGCGATGGTCGCCTTATCATATTCATTTGTGCGATACAGAATCAATGACGAAGTCGTCCTCCGCCCCTGTTTGAAATGCACACTCGTACACGGATTGAGGTCTTTTGATACATATCTGCTCGTAGACTCAGGAGCGGATTGCTCCATGCTGAGACGCGAAGAGGCGATAGATGGACTCGGCATCGATGTCACCAAGTTAAGGTCGATTGGACAGACCGGAGGGATTGGCGGAAGCACCAAGGTGGCAATTGTTGAGGTGGATCTAAGATTCGGACAACGCCAGCATATGTTTGAAATGAAGATGCCAATGCAGGTCTCGCTCGAGGAGGGGAAGGATCCGTCGCTTTCTCTACTTGGTAGAAACCCTTTCTTCTACAAGTTTCGTGTTGATTTCAGAATGGGATACACCGACGATCCCACCCTAGGAAAATTCATTCTCTATCCTGAGGATAATCCGAGAAACGCTGCGAAATTCAAGAAACCTCCTGCATATGGTTGAGCATAATTCTCATTCAAGTAGTAATTTCTTTTAGAGCAAACCGTAAATTCTTTGCAAGAAATCTATTAACTCCGCTCAGTAAGTTCTTATTGGTGCAAATGCTGGTTGAGCTCGGAAAAATGATCTCTGCCTTTAGACGGATATTATCGCGGATGAAAGGGCGCAGGCTAGTATGCATCGATATGGGAACAGTGACGGGTATTCCCGGACACTGGGTCCTTGTCGTGCAGGGCGAGGTCATTGCATCCAGCGAAGATGCTGGAGAGATGCTCAGACTCGCGGAGAATTACCCCGATAAGGACACTTACGTGACAAAGATCCTCTATCCTGGAGCTTCGTTCTACTGAATCCGAGGCTACATATCCATTAATAATTCCCTCAGCCTCGCCCCACATGCTTCAGATACAAGTTAAGCGCCCGCCTGCTCGTCATCCATTCGCCTGTTCTCTTGATTGCAGGCAGGCTGCCCTGCTTCGCGCGTAGGCCGAGGTACTTCGCCGAATATGGACCCTTCTTGCCCAGCTCCGCAATCGTCCTGAGCCCGTCTTCCTTCATCATGCCGATCTGATCGAGAAGATCAATCAGCGATTGGCTCATAGCGATCCTCAGGAACCTTGATAGAGCCGACATATCTCCGTCGTTCCCCTTGTCCAGCGCCATGAGGTATTCAACCCTGTTCGTGGGCGCGACGTTGACCGGGGGCCAGTCATGCTTCAGGAAATGCAGATTCAGCAACAATCTTCCGACTCTGCCGTTCCCGTCGGTGAACGGATGTATGGATTCGAACCTGTGGTGCATCCAAGCTGCTGATTCGAACACGTTCCCGCTCTTCTTCTCCTTCGCCGCGTACTCATTCCCCCATTCGGTCATCAGGGTAATCACCTCCTCCCATCGCGGGGGGGTGAAGCGCGCCCCAGTTATCCAGACATTCGATTCCCGCCAATGACCAGCATCTGACATGACGCCTTTGAAGACTCTTTCATGAAGCTCCTGGATCATTCCAAGATCAACCCGCTTTGGCACCAAGTCGACGAGGCTAAGGAAAACCTCGTTGTGGTTCACGGTCTCCAGGATATCTCGTATCGGCCGATTCTTGACGCCAACTCCGTCAATCAGTACTTTCCGCACTTCCTCGAGGGTCAGCGTGTTGCCTTCGATAGAATTGGTCCCCCAGGTATTGATAATCGCTTGACGCTCAAGCACTGGCTCGGGGAGGCTCCCGAACGGGACACGAGCAAGGAGAGCCCGTTTCAATTCATTCAGAATGTTTTCATTCACGATCTATCTTTAAGATCGATTTGGTATTTACAAGTATGGTTTTACACCTTTTTACAGTCAAAACCATACATGTCAAGCGGTGAAAGAGCGTTCGTCTCATCATATTCCGAGCTTTGGGATGTGCGCGAGGTACGATTTCCTCAGCTCTTCCGGATCGATATGGTAGTAGATGTCGACCGCCTCTGACCTGACATCCCCTCGCAGCTCCTGGACATGCTCCCTCGGCATCCCGCTCCTCATCAGGTGGGTCGTGAACCAGTGCCTGCAGCAGTGCGGCGTGAAATGGTCCTCGAGCCTATCGGAATCCGGATCGTGAAGGCCGACCTTCGTGGCGTACAACAACACGAAATCGCGCGTCCTGTTGCGGTCCAGCTGCCTCCCTCTTTCAGAGATGAAGAGCGCGTCACACCCCGGGACAGCGTACTTCTCTCTCGCCCGCAGCCATTTGACGAGGCAATCCTTCGTCTCGTCGTCGAAGAACACGAGCCGGTTCGTCCGCTTAGCCGTAGGCTTGAGCATTATGCTTCCCGCATCCAGGTCGACGTCCCCGACTTCCATCCTCAGCAGCTCGCCACGCCGGACGCCCGTCTTCGCCAGGAGCATGATTATCGCCCTTTCCCTCTCCTGGGTGATAGATTTAACGAGCATTGCCATCTCCTCGACGCTGATCAGCTTCCTCGTCTCCGAGAACAGCCCGTCGCCGTTCTTGTACCTCGTGAGGTACCTCTTCCTGACGACGGCCACAGGATTGGATGCGACCTCTCCCTCGAACGCGAGCATCTCGTAGAACGTCGAAAGCACTGTGAAGATGTAGCTTAGAGTCTTGAACGAGAGCCCCTTCTCCTGGAGATGCCTGACATACTCCCTCAGGACCTGCTTGTCGACTTCGGCTACTCGGACTCCTTTGGATTGAAGGAATCTGGCGAACATCCTGATTACTGAAGTGTAGCTCAGGACGGAGGTATGGCTCATCCCGCGCAACTCGCAGTCCCTGCGGAATTTGTCGAGATAGCCGACCACATCGTCTTCGCTCATGCCCGATTCGGCGACGAATCGCGCCGGGACGGGCATAACCCCGCCTCTTGCAGTAAGCCTACGTTTGACGATGAAAAAAGGATCGATATGGTGGCTGGATCCTGCTTTCGCCGGACCCAGCCTGGAGATCTGACCTCACTCGAAGAGCAACCATCGGAACCGATCCCGTCTGTTTCCGATTCCGTCCAGTCGATTTCTTTCGAAGCCTATGGACTTCACGGACCTTTTCGGAAACCTGTCGCCTATGATTAGTCTCCGGTTGTCTCATTCGCGGCTTTCTAACACGCTTTTGAAGGCACGACAGATGCCGCGGCGCTTGCCCCCCAAGAGGATTGAACTCCTCCACGAAGACCCTGCCATCGCAGTTTCCTATGATGACTCAGCCGACATGGAAGGTTCTTCCGGAGTCCTCTCCACTCCGGCGAGGATTTGCCGAGATCCGACCAAACCTCCGTGCTATTGTTAGTCACTCCTCGATGATAAGGGTTTGGTTCGGCGCTTCTAATCCTCGAAATTGTGAGTGCTCCTGCCGGGACTGGAGCACGAAGAGCGGGGGGAGGGATTCGAATCCCTCAATAGCTAGTAGGTCGGTGAATCGAAAAAAATCAGGCAGAAATTGCACCGGGACTAAACACTTTCAAGGCTGTTTCCGATTGCGCGTGTCATTCGGGGGCTTTCGTTCCACTGGCTTTAAACGCAACCCTCTTGATCATCGGCAAGGTCTCCTCTAACCAACTTATTCCATCGGGGGATAGTACCACCTCTATCTGCTTGCCATAGACCATGCTATTTCGATGTCGAGAGAGCAATTCCACAATATCCCCTGTAGTCATTCTTGCCGAATGTTCGAATTGAACGGGATACAGCTTCGAATATTCCTCGACTTCCTTCTCGGTGAATTTCCTATGGTTCATTATCCATTTCGCAGCAAGCGGGACTGTTGCAAGCAGATTATATTCCGTCTCTAGTTCTTTTTCCATTCCCCCACCAATCGTCTGTATCATATTGCAAGGAGATAAGCCTTTTTCCGATCCCCCTGCTAACATTAAGAACCACTCCCGTCAGGAAGCAGGTCATAATTACTTGCTGAAGATCAATTTGAGGGATTGAGCAAAGCTGCCGATAACCTCTTTTCATCTTTTTCTTTGTACGGCGTCAGGTTTGGAAGGAATCATGACCCTATCGAGCCGGAAGAGTGTCAGTTAGGGTTCTCTATCTTCCTTTTATCAAACAGCTTCTGAGCCGGACAGCCGATCTCTCTCTGCTTGCAATATTTGCACGCAAGCGATCCCCGGACGATCGCACTGCCAGCAGTTGACAGAAACAGCAGGACAATCAATAAGAAAACGATGAGCCAGGAGAATGAGATCATCAGAAGCACAATCCCACCGATGATCGGGATGACTGAAACCATAAAATCCGGCAGGAGGTCCATCCATGTGATCTCACGGCTTATGAATTGACGAGAGTCGCCCTTTTTGAATAGAAGCGCGCAGACTTTCCCTTTCCCAGTGAAACAAACCTTGCCATAGTAATAGCAGTTGACGCAACTTTTTGTGAGGACTCTGAATTCCAATATTAAGCAATACGCAAGGAATAATATGGAAATCAGAATGCTGATTCCAGATAGGATATAGAAGCCGATGATCCAAATCGAGAAGCTTTGGATGTTGGAGAGGGCAACTATGCCCAGAGGATAATTCTCGAAGCAGGTTCGCTCTTCCATCGCCTTTGTATCTCTTCATCCGCCTAAAGTCTTTTCTTGATTGCAGCCAAGCTTATCCGGATGCCCCCATCACACTTGCTTGCCAGCGAAATCACAATTCCGCATTTTGGGGAGCGCATTCCGGGGTTTCGGGAGAACGCATCGAACCCCTCCCATCGTCCTACGAGATTATTTGACGATAGGCGGAGGTCCCCCCAGTCCGGGGCCGAGTCTTCTCAGGATTTCCTCCAGTCTGCTTATCCTCTTCCCGAGGAAGATGATTATGGAGAGCAGCGCCGCCACGAGAAGCCCAATCAGCGCACCAAGTATTATGGCAAGGGTATTGTCGCTGCCGACCGTCGCCGGAAGGCTATTCGCGACCGTTATCGTCACCTCTTTGCTAAGGTTCCCGCAGGTGACCGCGACCTTCCATTCGCCGGATGCGTTGCCGACCTGCAGGATTGCCTGCCCTCCCTCACCGATTCGTAGTATCGACCCAGTTGTCGAGATCCATTCAAAAGGCATGTCGGAGATGTTGTTGCCGTATTCATCCTGCGCTACGGCCGTCAGGACTACGATGTCACCGGTCGCAATGGATACCTGGGAAGGAGACACGAATAGGGTCGCTATCGCGCCATGGATGATGGAGACTTCGATCTCCCGAGACAAATTGCCCGATGTGACGATCACCTTGCCTGTGCAGGGCTTCAGGCCTGCGGAGAAGGTCCCTTGGGAAGAGATCGTCCCGACCGTAGATGACCATATTACTGGGTCGACGACCGCGTTGCCGAACGCATCATGCATGCTCGCGGAGAATCGGATGCTCTGGCCGACCTTGAGGGTCGCCGCCGACGGGGATATTGAGATATCGCTCGTGGAACCCGGGGTAATCCATATTGGAACTTGGATTGTCGTATCATCCGAAGTGACGTTGAGGATCGAAAAGCCAGCCTTCATCCCGGCCAGGAAGAGCGCTTTATCTCCGATGTCGCTGATGGGCATAATCGTCCCCGGACCGTTCATCATTGTCCAGCAGCAGGTGCTCAGCAGGACAGGGGTTCCGTAGACATCCGTCCGCTTTGCCTCTAGAGTCAGCATCCCCCCGACAGCCACTGTTGTGGACGAGGGCGTGATCGAGATATCGTAAGTGACCCCCGCGCCTTTGAATCCATAGCACCTCAGGACCCCATTCTCATCTGCCACATAGAGGTATCCGTGAGCCACAGCAACCGGGCTGCTGATCCACGTCGGCGAGACTGTGACAGACCCTAGAAGAGTACCATTCAAGGCGTTCAATATGTACAGGATCCCCCGCTCCCCAGGGACGAACAGCGTGTGGTTGTTTATTAGGGGCGGAACGTAGAATGAATCAGAGAGATAGGTCGTCCATTCGAGGGCACCGGTCGATGCATTTATCGCGTGAGCCGACCCGTAGTAGTCGCAGACGTAGATGACCCCGTCGCAATATGCGGGGGCCGAGAATATGAACGGATCGAAGCCCCCTGTCGACCATTCGGTCGCGCCGTCGAGCGAATCCAGCGCCCAGACCGTGCCATCGGTGTCCACCAAGTATACGAGTCCTCCGCCGCCGCTCGGAGCGCCAGGTATCTCGACCGAAAGATTCCGGCTCCAGGCTCGCGATCCGGTGTCGTTATAGGCAACGACCTCGCCCGCGATATTCGTGGTCACAATTAGTCCGTCCACGATTGACGGCCCTTGGACGATTTGCCCCGATGTCGAATCGCTCCAAACGATCGAACCGTTGGATTCGTCCATTGCGTAAATGTAGCCTTCACTGTCACCGATGTAGACTTTTCCGTCCGAGACTGCCGGCGTGCCCCTCGAGCAGAACCCCTTGGTATGGTTGGTCCAGATGATGCCGCCAGTCTCCTCGTCGAGGCAGCTCAGCGCATAGTCATATGTCCCAAGCTCGGCGTATGAGACAAACACCCGGCCGTCGGCGACGGCGGGCACGCTCATGTAATAGTAATCCTCAGCGATCTGGATCGCCCATTTCTCCTTCCCAGTGATCGAGTCGACCGCCATGACGAAACCGCTATAGGAGTCGTAGAACACCGTTCCGTTGTCAACTACTGGACCTGCAAACACCGTCCCTCCGCTCGTCCCGGAGTATGTCCACTTCTTCGTCAGGGGGAACTCAAACGGCTCCGGTGCGATCCCAACGCGCATGTTGTTGTTCTGGAATGTCGGCCAATCCGAGCTCGCAGAAGGAATGGGCGGGCTCTCGAGGGTCTTGAATCTATAATACTGGCTAGAATTCGTATCGAGCCGGACATTTCCCGCGTCGTCGGTCGACATCACGGAGAAGTAATAGGTCGTATTGGCATTCAGCCCTGTCACCTTGAGCGAATGGCTCTTGACCATCATGGGCGATGTCCTGTTGAAGTTCGGAGGGACGACGGTTCCGTATTTCAGGACCGAGTCGGATTTCTCGTCCGTAGTCCAGATGACCGTCGCTCGGTTGTACCTGAGGTTGATGACGCTGACGCCGGAAATGACCGGTGGATCGTCGTCGACGACTGCGCTATCATAGACGTATCCACTCCCGTTCATGCCGTCGTCCTCATCGAAATAAGCGGCCGTAATATTGTCCCTGTTCTGGACCTGGATGATATCGTCCCCTGCGACGGGCGAAGCGCTGTTCTCAAGGGAAACAAAGCGTATGAACACTGCAGTCGAGATCCCCGTTTCGATCAAGATGATCGATTCCGGAACGCTCTCGGTGTCACTGGAGATCTCAACCGTCGCCGTGTCTTTGAGGAACTGGTTCATATTGCGTCCCGTGTCGACGACCGAGATCTTCATGGTGGCGTTCGACCGGTAGCTTTCATGATCGAGGCTGACGACCCCTCTCTCGGAGGCCAGCGCGCCGGTGATCACTAGGGCGAAGGGTTGTGCCCCCATCGGTATGTCCGCGCCGGATACTACAACGGTCCATTGGCCGGATTGGAAGTTTGAAATGACAAGGACGCCTTCGACGTTGTTCACATGGTCGCTGGAGACCGGATTCCTGATCGATTCGCCCGGATTGAAACCGGCGAACTGGTTGCCGCGGTAGACCGTGCCATCTGGCCCCGTCACGATCAGGTCGAGGTCGTTGACCAGGGTCGCGTTGGCATAGGGTGCCGCCGGGTAGTCCGTCCATACAAGTGTTATCTCCACAGGCTCGCTGGTCTCCCCTATCGAGAAGTAATAAGTCGCGGAAGCACCGGTATTGAGCCCGATCCGGTTATCGTTCACCATGAGTGATCTCGAGTCGTCCAGGAAATATAGGGCGCTGTCGAGCGTCACGCGCCCCCATCCCTGGTTATCGTTCGGGAAGGAATTCTCCCCGTTCAGGTAGGCACCGGACCCGGTCATCTCGCTGCCGCTGTTTATCAAGGTCGCTTTGACGAGCGCAGCCGATGGAGTCAAGCTGTCTGCCAGGACCTTCGTGCCGCTCGGATACCAGCCGTCCATGTAGTACTGGCGGACCAGCGCGGCGGTGCCAGCGACTGTCGGAGTGGCCATGCTCGTGCCGCTCATCTGCCAGTAATCATCATACTCGTAGTCCGGGTCGCCTCCGTGTGCCGACCAGATGTCGACGCCCGGGGCCATGACATCGGGTTTGATTCTCCCGTCGCTGGCGGGGCCCCTCCCGCTGAACGAAGCAACTTCGTCCATGCTGTTGCCATTGAGCGACGCCCCGACGGCTATGACGTTCTTCGAGGCGGCAAGGCTGCTCACCCAGCCCAGGCCAGAGCCTGAGTTGCCCGCGGCAAAAAGAACGATAAAGTCCTGGTTGTCCCATATGAAGTCGTCCGTAGCCGAACACTCCGAATCGTAGTATCCGCTGCCGCCCCCCCAGCTGTTCGAGTGTATCCAGGAGTTCCTATCCAGTGCGGGCTGGAACAAGTCGTGGAAGTCCGCTGGAGGGTTGACGTAGTATCCGTCGGTCGACAAGTCCTGAATCTGGAGCTTCGCATCGAACGCCTGCCCGTCGTGCGGGCCGACCGATCCGCTCGATCCGAAAGGATTTCCATCGTACGAATGCCAGACTCCGTCATCCCCGGCCACTGAGCCGCTTGTGTGCGTTCCATGGTTGTAATAGCCGTTGTCCGTCGAATCTCCCGTCGCTCCGGTCGGGGTATAATAGGCCGTGACCTTCCTGTGCGTGGCTCCCGGCACCGCGTGCGCGGGGTCCTGGAACGCGTCATGCTGGTAATCCAATCCGGAGTCCCCGAGTGTGACGGTTTGACCGGTTCCCCAAATCCCTTTGTCATGGACGGGCGTCGTGTAGGCCGATGAGTCGCCGCTCTGGATCACCCATCTTGCGATGTCGTTGTAGACATGCGGCTGGAAATATCGCTCTATCCACATCACGCCGGGCTCTCGTGCGATCGAGGCGAGGGCGGCTCGGTCGACTTCGGCCCTAATGATCCCTTCCGATCCCAGTGAGTATGTGATATTCGTCCCGCCCGATGTGGAAATATGGTTCAAAATGTCCGGAAGCCAGGGCTTCTCGAACGGTAACACTGTGACCGTTATTCGGGGGCTTTGTCCAGCTTCTGAGACTAAACTGATTTCATTCTGGATGGCAATAATCTGCTGCCCCCCTGCATCATCGATTATCGGGGAGAGAATCGATCCTATCCCGGGAAGCGCCAGCGATTTCTCGGTCGAATCCAGGCTCCGCTGGAGGATCTCGTCGTATCGATCGGACAGGCTCGGGCTCAGCTTGTAGGCCGGTTCGAAGGAGCCGATCCATCGGACAGATCCGAGATGTCCTGCCTGCGCTATTGCGTCTCCATCCGCGCGCACGACGAAGGCGTTGTAGTTCACATAATGGAGCAGGTCGCACCCCGCAGCCTCGACGCTTTGCTTCATCTCATTGGTGACGGGAGCGTTGAATTGCAGGATGAAATATGAGGGCTGGCCGGCAGAGGTCGATAGGGCCACAAGCGGCTGCGGGATGGCCGGAGCATCGGCAAGCGGGTCGAACCTGTAAGTGTTGATCTGCACGAACCGCATGTAGTCCGGGGTTGAATCCGACATGCTTTCAACCGATAACGCAGCCAGCTCTGCCCGGGCGGTCATCGATGCAGATGCAAATATCGAAAGGGTCAGAGCCGCCACGATCAGAATAGCAATCATCCTCATAGCACTCATCGATTCGCCTTCTTCCATTTCTCTTACCCCCGGAAAGTGAAAGGTGCCGCCACTCCTCGAACGTAGCGCGCGGGCATCATTCGCTACTGCAGTTGCTTTCCCGTCCCTTTCCTTCTCATGATGAAGAGGACCACTAGGACCACTGCGACAATGATCAGGATCAATATCAAGAGCAGCTCGACCGGGATGCCGGATATGCCTCCCTGGCCCGGGTTGGTGACGGTGATCGAGTGATTTCCCTCGATATTGCCGGCCTTGTCCACGGAATAGTACTCGATGAGGTGAGCCCCCGCCCCCGTCACGTTGAACGGTGAGATGTACGCCGTCCAATTCCCGCCATCTATCCTGAAGAAGGTCTTGTTGACGCCGCTGCAGTTCACTCCGTCGCTCGCGGTGATCGCCACCATGGAGCCTTCTACGGAGACCGTGGAGGTCGGCATCGTCCTGTCGACCTTCACCGTGACGGTCTGTACGTCCTCGTCGTTTCCGTAGTTGTCCGTCGCGTAGAATTCGATCCTGTGGGTGCCTCCAGCCGTCAATTGAATGGCCGATGAGTAGGTCTCCCAGTTGCCACCGTCGAGGCGGTAATGGGTAGAACTCACTCCGCTGAGGTCATCCGTTGCTGTAAGGGTCAAATTAACTTGGGACACATACCAGTTGTTCTCCCCGAGGATCCCAATTAGGGTCGATTTGGTCACAGGGCTCAGACTGTCGGCTATCGGCAGCGAGATCGCATCGGCAGTCTCGGTATTGCCCGCGTTGTCAATCGAGCGGAACTGGACCGCGATGTTCCCGGTTGTGCCAAGGGCGACCGTGCCGGTGTATTTTATCCACGCGCCCCACGATCCGCTCCATATCCGATACCATGTCGAGTTGACGCCGCTGCCTCCGGCGTTGTCGGTCGAAGACAGCACGAGGTTGTAAGCGTAGGAGCTGGAAGTCGTGTCGGGAGCCGCCTTGTCGAGCTTCACGGTATCACTCTTGACAGATTCCTGGTTGCCTGCCATATCTGTCGAATAATACTCTATGTTGTGGGTCCCGTTCACTGTCAGAGATATTTGCCCCGAATATGTCGTCCAACTGCTCCAGGCTCCACCATCCGTCCGTAGCCGGTAATAGGTGTGATTGACGCCGCTCTCGAAGTCCGTGGCCCCTAGGACCGCGTTAACGGTTGAGACGTACCATCCGTTCGCGCCAAGTGCCCCGGAAAGTGTGCACCCAGTCACAGGAGGTGTCGAATCGACGCCATATCCGAACTCATCGTGCATGTAGAAATTCGTCGTGAACGAACCGGAGTCGACAAAGCTTAGGTTCGAATCATAGAGGGATAGGCTGACGTTGTAGGTCCCATCGTAGCCGTTGTTGAAGAGCGCGGTGCCGTTGAACCTCAACTCGACCGTCTGCAGCCCATAGAAGAGGTAGCTGGTCACGGATTCGCTGTCGTTGTACCCCACCCCGTCACCGATCTCACAGGTTATCGTATACCAGCCAGCTGCGTTGACGAATACCGGCGCTCCGACCACCAGGTTGTCATAGATCCCGTCCGCGTCCAGATCCTCGCCGTAATCGCTGAAGGGCGGGACGAAATACGCGGTCAAGCTGCTCTCGAATTGGGAGCAGTTGTACCAGCCGGTGGTGTAGGAATCGTAGTCCGTCAGGTTCAATGTTCCGTAGAGATACAGGTCCACCCAGTATACTCCGTCATAGCCGCTGTCGCCCAACATTGTGCCGTCGAACCACAGCTCAATAATCTGCGCGCCTCCGTTGAGATAGATCGAGCCGCTGAACGCCGATCCCAAGTAATCCCATGAGGAATCGAAGATGTCTCCCCCTACCAAATACCAGCCAGCATTGGTGATGTCCACGGAAACATTGACGATCAGGTAGTCGTACAATCCGTTGCTGTTCGTGTCCAAGCCGTGATCGCTGTGCGGCGGCGCGAAGTGGTCGGGAGGAAGCTCAAACTGGTCGAACGTGTACGCGTTCGTGACGTAGGTGTCATTGTCTATCATCGAAGGACCGTCGTACAGTTCGATCGTGACGAAATACGAGCCGTTGTAACCGTGGTTGTATATCGCTCCGCCTAGGAACGGAATCTGGATCGTCTGGAGGCCCGTATTGAGGTAGTAGTCGTCGCCCCACCATGAGATGTAGGAAAAGCTCCCATCGAAGAGTTCTCCCGATATCCAGTACCACCCTGCCGCATCGGCGTATACCGGCACGTCCATCACGAGGTCATCGTAGAAGCCGTTCGAGTTCAGGTCCTCGCCGTAGTCGCTATATGGCGGGACGAAATGGGCAGGTTGGAAGGTACTGTCGAAATCAGTGTGGTTGTACCAGTTAGTGGTGTGCGACTCGAAGTCTAGGTATGTTCCGTCGAGATAGAGATAGAGGTCGACGAAAAACGCCCCGTTGTACCCATAATTGTAGATTGTCGAGCCACTGAACTGGATCTCCACAGGCTGTATGCCCGCATCCAAATACAGGATTTCGTACCCCCAATCGATTCCGCCCCAACCGCTGTCGTAGAGATATCCGTCCAATTCATACCAGCCGGGAGTAGTGATGTTGGCCGTCGCATGAATGGAGAGAAATTCGTACAGTCCGTCCCCGGTCGTATCGTTACCATGGTCGCTAGTCGGAGGCACGAACTGAGACGGCGCTTCGAATTGGTCGTATGTGTAGAAGTTCGTCGTGTAGCTATCCGTGTCGAGGAGGGTCGCATTCCCTGAGAACAGGAGAAGATCGATCGTGAAATTCCCGCTGTACCCGTTCTCGTAAATCGTCATCCCCAGGTATTGCAGATAGGCGTTCTGCATCCCGGCGTCCAGATATACCGTCGTCACATTGAAGGCGAAGGCTCCAGAAGTGTCGTTGAGCATACCTCCCACGACATAGGTGCCCGCCGTTGCTATGCTCAACGATACGTTCACGATGAGGTAGTCGAACAGTCCGTTGGAGTTGAGATCTAATCCGTGATCGCTGTGCGGCGGCGAGAATTCGCTCGAGGTCGGCAGGAGCGTGGCCTGGACAAGACCCTCGGCGATGTCCGTGAGACCGGAACTATCTCTGACCTCGAGTCGGACCGTATAATTGCCAGCGACCGGATAGATCTGTACAGTGGTTATGTTGGTGTACGACCAGTCGGTGTCCCAGGTTCCGTCACCGGTCCAATCCCACCGGAATTCCAGCAGGTTCGGAGTATCCTCGACGTCGCAAGAGAACGAAGCGTTGAAATTGAAGACCGTTGCCGTGTTCCCAATCACCGGAGACACGGTGAACGCCGCGCAGGGGGCGTGCACTTCCATCGGTCCCACCCAGAGCTCTATCCTCGGAGCCGGTTCGTCCACGAGCCAGGGGATGTCCGAGCGGTACTTGATGATCGGCACGAAAGGCCCGACGATCTTCAGATCGCCGGTGCGCGCATCGATCGCGGCCGTTCCAGGCGGCGTCCCGATCGCATGAATCGATGCGTTTCCGAACCTCTCGAGCATTCTGAGGGAGTCGTAGTAGCCACCAAGCCAGGTGCTGCCATCGGTCGGATCCCCGGTCATCCCCTTCGGCCTGTATCCGACGGCCATCGACCTAGGTTCTTCGATGATGATGCTTTCCCCCGGCTTCAAGGTCATGACGGCTGGAACGTAGTCATACTGCGTGGTCATGCCCCATTGGCTGCTTCCCGGGTCCCACCGTTGATACCGGGGGTCCGAACTGTTCCTGTAAGGCGCGTAGATGTCAATTTCGGATAGGCCTCCAGGGGTCGACACGGTGTAATCAAGCCGCTGGGTTTCCCACCGCCATACAGCGGTGCCCTCGGGCGCTACATCAGATTTCCAGGCGCGGAATCCGAATACGACGCCAGCGTACATAGAAACGTTCGCGCGGTCGTCACAGATGTCGACTCTCAGGCTCATGTTGTCGTACCAGGGCTCGTAGGGGACTATCCCGTTGGGCGTCCCGTTCGGGTAGTTTGCACCAGATCCGATGCCGCCCCAGTAAAGGAACCTCGAGAGCAGGGCGTCGTAGCCGTACCCCACATTGAAGTAGGTCAGGCTCGTGTGGTTTGCATCGAGATATTGCAGCCTGAACATCGAGCTCCATAATCCCTGGCCGTAGTTGTAGTAGTCCTCGCAGCATCTGATGTCAAGCCTTCCGACAGCGACCCCGAAGCCGCCTTCGGCGCCGAGATAGCCGGGTTCGGCCAGGTACACGTTCCTGTTCCAGACACGGCTGACGGTGAGGTTGTTGGCGGCCCACCATGTGTCCACATCCGCCTGAGAGGTCCAGCTGGCGCTAGGCAGGTTGATGATCTGCTCTGTTGCAGCGCGGTCCATCGTGACATTGTAGGTGAGGAAGTACTCCCAGCCGTCCCAGGAGGCTGCCTTTCCGGCGGGGTAATAGATTCCGTCCCTAGCATTTACCTCCGCCTCGGTCATCATGTGGTAATCAATGACGACAGTCGCATTGCCCTTGCCGGTCGTCGGGTTCCTCAGCGCCGCGAAGGTCGGGCTGCTCATGTTAATTTCTTCGACGTTCCTCGCCTCGATGTTCATCATGTAGGTTGTCCACAGCTGGCCCGCGGTTTGAACCCCCAACATTCTGAGTATCCCGACGGCGGGTGAAGTGTTGCGGAACCCTTCGTCGCTCAACAGGTAAATCTGCGATCTCTTTAGCCAGTAGTCAGGCAGAGGTAGTTTGAAAATGTCGTAGATTCGGATCTCGACGGTCCTGTTGCAGACGGTGGCAAAATCATATCCAGAGATGTTTGCGTTCAGATCGACGGATGCGGAGATGTTGTACGATCCATCCAATGAGAAGGAGGCCCCATCTACGAATTCATGGGCCCCTGCGTCACCAAGGGTGAACGTGTATGCTGAAGGTATTGTCACGCCGGTGCTCTCGTTGCATGTGATCGAGACGTCCCCGGTGAAATCGGTGACGACGTTCCCACTCGCGTCTACTATAGCCAGCGTCAGGGTCGTCGCCTCCGAGGGCAGGAGCGAATGCTTCTCCAATGAGACGCTGACTGCGGTTGCACCCGCCGGGAGGATATCGATTATGGCGCAAGCCGGGCGGCTCCAGGATCCGAGGTTGTCCTTCACCAACAGAGTCACGATGTAACTTCCCGTCGAAGCCCAGCTATGCGTCGACTCATTGTCATATCCGACGGACCCGTCACCGAAATCCCACGAGTAATTCGTAAATAGCATTCCAGTCGGACTATAGGACTGCACGCCTGAGATGAAGACGTTCTCGCCTACGGTTGCCTTCTCCGGCATCGCAATCTTTGCAACCGGACTGCCCAGGCCGATTATCACCAAAAGAGAGGCGGTATCGGTTGCGCCGAGATTGTCCGTGACCGTGAGTTCGACGGTGTAGTTGCAGTAATCGGGGGAAACGCGGTATGCAACTGGCCCGGTCGCAGTCCCACCATCGCTGAATTCCCAGAGATATGAGGCGATGCTTCCGTCTAGATCGTATGAACCGAGTCCGTCGAACTGCATCAGCTCCCCGACGGCTCCGTTACCGTCGCCATTTATCACTGCGACCGGATCGAGAGTGTCCATCACCTGAATATCCTTCGATATTGACGACGATCGAGAAGAATTGTCTGTGACTTTTAGAGTGACGGTATAATTGCCGGAAACCGCCCATGTATGGGATACGACTACGCCGGTCCCATCCGGCGAGCCATCCCCGAAGCCCCAGTCATAGGAAACGATGCTCCCGTCAGGGTCCCAGGAGGCACTGCCGTCAAGGGTGATATTCGCTCCGGTAGCGGCATATGCGGGAACATTGAAGGCGGGAATGGGGGACTGGTTCCAATCATTGGTCACGGCAAATTCGACGTAGGGGCATCCATGCGGAAGATAGCCGACCCTGGTCCAATTCTCCTGGAGTTCGGAGATGTTCGAAGTCGTCTTGCTCCACGCCAACGTGTCTAACGGACCTGTGATCTCGATGGTTCGGTTTGCTGAATTGACTTGCACGTTCGACGGGAGTTCACCTGGGAGAGGCTCGACCCAGATGGGGACGACTTGACCGACGACCGTGTTGCTATAATCATTCGTTCCATTGTACTGATATCCGATCACCGCGCTCGAGTCGGGCCATTCGATGATTATCTTGTGATTGACGCTAGTAAGGTTCCATGCCCAAGGGGTATAATCGTAACTGTGCCAGTTCTGGTAACCGGAATTGGCGATCAATTTGGACCAATAGGATTCGCCGACGTAATTGTTCATTTCTGAGGAATAAGAGCCGGAACTCCCCGGAACCGCGTCGGCATGGGTGTTTTCGAATATCCAGCAGGTCCTGCCATCCCGAGTCCCCGTAGCGGCGAAAAGGCTGTACTGAACGGCCATGTCAAGATTGAAATTCGATGAGCCGGGTCCGATCTGCGCGGTGAAGTGAACGTCCTCAGGATATCCTTCGAATTGCATGAAGGTGTGGCTCCACCATCTACCTAAGAGAGATTCAACACCCCATGATAAGTGGTCCAGTATCTGGAAGACGGTGTTATTTCCTACTTTCTGGATATCGTATGAATCGTAGAGGACGTTTCCCTCGTACTCGTAGGAGAACTTTATCGCCCAGACGGTATTCATCTGGTTGATGATCCAATTCGAGAAAACCATCTTGAAAGATCCGAATTTCGCGGCTTTCCAAGTGGCGAAGTCATCGAACTCCGCGTCTGTCATGTTGAGAACCATCTTCGATGCGGTCCGATCCATCGTCACGGTGCCGTTCCATCTCCAGAACCAGCTGTCGTACCAGTCTGAAATGGCTTTTGGATAATCGGCGACGGCCTCGCTTTTCGTTAGGTAATTCGCGCGCCAGTCCAAGGTGATGTTCCCGCCTCGGACAGAGGGGTTGAGGGTCGGAATATACCAGGGGTTGTCTGATGTATTGACTTTGGAGATGTTCTTCGCCGTGACGTTCATCCTATAATCACTGTAAATGTAGGTATTGCCGGCAGGAGTGCCGAACCATTCATAGGCCACGGGGAAGGTGCTTTGGATCACTTGCTCCGAATACCTGTCGGACCACCAGCCCCCCAGAGAGACGTTGAACATGTCATAGACCCGGGTCACTATGGATTCCTGACCAGGTGCATCCAGAACAATCGATTTCGATCCGTTGGTGTCGGTGGGACCGAGGATTGAAAAGAAAGAGGACCCCACCATTATGAGCGCGAGTAAAATCGCCGAGAGGGCCTTCGTGCGATCGGAAATCGTGCGCTCCTCGAATCTATTCGAGAGCTCGCCTGGGACAACTGATATTGCGGAAATCTGTCCGAAGGATCCGACTTCATTCTTCTTACCGTTACTCTTCGGGAGAATATCTCTTAGAGAGAGTGTCATGCACGGCACCAACCCACTTCGACTGACGAGGAAAAGCATCTCCCAAATATTAAGGGCTATCGGGTGTCATCCAGTCAATCCGCCCGTTCACTGGAGAATCTCTCATTGGGTCAATCGGAGGGCGGTGGCGGAAATCTGCCCCCGTTCTTGCTCTTCTTGCGATATCTAGCATACGCCAATATTGAGACCGCGATAACGGCAATTGCGATGACGACGCCGAGAATCACGAGCTCCTGAGGCAACCCTTGCGTATTTGCGCCCGTCCCGTCATCGCCTCCGTTATTGCCATTGTCGACCCAAATGGATCTGACATCCTCGATGTTGCCTGCGTTGTCCGAGGAGTAGAACTCAATCGTGTGGTTCCCAGCCGTCGATACGGTGAATGTGTCGTTGTAATTGTTCCATGAGCCGTTATCGATCACGTACCTGGTTGTTTTCACGCCGCTTGAAGCATCGGAGGAGCTGATGGTCACATTTGTCCCTGAGACTGTTGCGTTCGAGACAGGAGCTGCTCGGTCTATCCGGATGTCGGCATTCTTGACCGTCTCGGTGTTTCCGACCGTGTCCTGAGAGTAATATTCGAGGATATGGCTTCCATCTGCAGAGATAGTCACTTTCGAAGAATAGGTCTGCCAACTACCACTATCCAGCCTATACTTCGTCCAGTTCAGTCCACTGCCATCTGATGCCGAGAGGGTCACATTGACCGGTGATATGTACCATCCCATCGTTCCAGGTGAACCGGACAGCGACATCGAGGTGACTGGGGGTGTCGTATCGGTCGCTGGTGATCCACCGTACGTCAAATGATAGAACAGCGGGGTCTCCCCCCAGCAGTGATCGATAGCAAGTCCGGGGTGCGAGCTCCAGTTGCCCCAATTGGACCATCTCAGACCGTCGTTGTAAGCGAAGCAGGTCTTCGGGTAGGCCGTGTATATCATTGCGCCGCCGGCCAAGTACTGCCACTCCTGGCACTTATCTAGCCAGTACTTCCTTTCGGTGTAGTTCGTTGTTTTCGCCTGCATGTCATAATAATGGTCGTAGGTTGCGTCCGTAGTTCCGAACTCATTCCAGCCATCCATGGCGTACGATGTCATGATGTACATCAGGTAGTTCGGATCGATATCGCCACTCCAGTAGCTCTCCGTGAAGAGATATTGGAATCCATAGACGAGCTGGTTCCAGGTACCGACGTTAACGGGTTTCTGGGTTATCTTGACCCCGATATGGGCCCATTCGTTTGACAGATATTCCGAGATCTCCTTGTCCTCGAAGACCTCAATCTCATATACGTCCTCAAAGTCGAGCAACTTATTCAGAGCAGTACTCGGGTCTCCGATGATTCCGAGGTTTACAAGCCTGTCTGCGGCGAGAGGACCAATCTTCCTCTGCGTGTGCGAGGCGTCAGTCCACACATATCCAGCCTGGTCGAGTATTTGGCTGGCCAGCGTCAAGTTGAAGGCCATGGCTTCGTCCAGCGGCTTCGTGTAGCTCCAAACAACACTGCCGCTACCATCCGTCACGTTGAACGTGGACAACACGTTGTGCGGTGGGCTCCAGTAGTACTGCGGCCAGACAGGCGAGAGTATGCCGACGCCGGGGGTCGCAAGCCCCCCGAAGATGGAATCACAGATGTAGCTCTTGTTGGTCGCGACCGCGGTCGCTCTGAGCAGCGCGGGATCGAGCCTTGCTGGATTTAGGCTTGCAGGTGCGTAGGGATTCACATTGAAGTGAGAAATCTTTGAGTATACCGTCGGGCTGTAAATGCTCACTAATGTCAATTCTGGGGGCTTGTTGGGATCATTCTTCAATGCGATGTAGTTGAAAGGGTTCACCTCGCAAACGTCCAAATTGCCGGTCTTAACACCGAGGACGAGGGACTGCTCCTCGGAATAGAACTTCATTACCAAATTGTCAATCTCGTTCGTGCGAGCGTAGACTCCCCCCAGCCCCTTCCTCACGCTGCTCTCGGTGAAATCGTAATATGGATTCTTTACGAGCGTTATTGATTCCTTGGCAATTATCTCGTTCGGCAATGACGGCGTTCCCATGAACGGCCCGGTTCCGATTGCGGGGATTCCGGTCCAGTTCTGTGCGATGTAGGCGTCCGGATAGGCGCCAAAGATGTGCTCCGGCATAATCGGGATTGAGAGGCAGTTGCCCCAGGCGATTTGGGCCGGAGAATTCGTTGAGTGGTCTGCGAAGAATATCCTGACTTTGTAGTCGTTGATCTTCTCGCAGCGATCCATCCACTTCGTATACGGCTGATACGCCCAGAAGTTGATGTATCCTGAGCCGGTCTGGATCGTGATCGTGAAAACGACGTCGTCCGCCGTGAAGGGCTCGCCGTCGTTCCAGTACACGTCCTGAGTGAGGTTGTACTCCCATATGGATCCGAGTGGCCAATCGGAAGGGGTATTGTTGTGGGTCAATGTCGAGAAATCCGAACCCATGGCCGCAGCAGTCGTCCCGTTCATGAACCACCATGAGCCGGCGAGGTTCGGCGTTGCGACTCCGTCCTCATTCGGGGACATCAGATGGTCGTAAACGTATGAGTAGAATAGATAGTCGCTACTGTAAATCCCGACGAATGGATTTGCCGAAGTGACGGGCTCTCCCAAACCCATAGTAAATATTCTTGGGTTAGCAGCGCTTGAATCAGCGGGGATCAAGATACAACCCGATAGGGCGATTAAAACAGCAATAGCGACGATATAGAGGGTTCTTACCATTACATTAGATGTCATCCAGAGCCACCACTGATTCTGAATGTGAAGCATGCTTTCGCAATAAAGCATTTTCGATATACTCCCCAATTAAAGAGAAGAACGTGAGCAAAATGCCCCTTGATTTGAAAAAAGAAATATTCTTACTGGCTATACCTGAGAGTGGGGGCAGAGGGATTTGAACCCCCATCGACGGGTTTCCACCACGCGGGGAGCTACCCCGCATGTTACGATCATGGGTCATTGCTCCAGTTAGTCATCACCGGTCAGCAAACCCAATGTAATCACGCCCATAACTGGAGCCCGTAAGGATACCAGGTTACCCCATACCCCCGCATGGGTGATATGCCGCTGAGGAGTCTTACCTCTTTCTCATCCTTTGGGCGCGCTTTCTCCTTCTCATGCGCTTTTTACGCCATTTCCAGCGCATCTTGCCCTTCTTCTTCCACGCTCTCGAGCTGCGTTTCATTATGACTCCTCAACGGCCCATGCTGTCTCGGCTAACGGCTTCCCCTTTTTAATACCTTTTCTGGCGGCTTGGAATGAATAGCAATGGAGCCAGAGCGGGCAGGCCGGGATGTTCGGCATGTTTTCATGCATTCGAACCCGGGACCACTGGCTCTCTTCCTGTCCCTGAGGACATTAGAAGGCCAGTGCTATATCCAGTCTAAGCCACCTGCCCGTGCAGGCCGACTGATAATATGCTATCCGACTTAAAGATTGAGTATCCGGGGGCGCTGCCACCGCGGCAAACTGCCAACGATTAAGTAGGATGCTTTCGCATTCACCGTATCGTGAATCAGTTCGAGATACGCGAGCTAAGGAAGATCGATTTCAGGAACGCGGTGGTGCTGGACGGCTTCCCCAGCGTGGGCCTCGTCAGCTCGATAGTCTCCAACTACCTCGTGACGCTCCTAAGGCTGGAGTACGTCGGGTTCATCGACTCCCCCAATTTCCCCGCGGTCACGGTCATCCGCGACGCCATCCCGATGGCGCCGGCGCGGCTGTACGCCAGGGGAGATGCACAGCCGAACGACACGCAGCTCGCGATATTCACCTCGGAGTTCCAGCCGCACACGGACATCAACAAGGCGCTAGGGGAGAAGATCATCCAGTGGGCGATCGAGAACAGGTGCAAGCTCATCGTCTCCGTCGGAGGGCTCGTTATCGAGCGCGAGGTCGATGAGGAGAACGAGGCGGCGGCCGAGGCGAGCGAGGTCGTTGTCTATGGCATCGCCAGCACACCAAGGGCTAGGAAATACCTGGAGGCGGCCGATGTCGAGCCGTTCATGGAGGGCGTCATCACCGGCACCTCCGGCATACTGCTCCGCGAAGGGAAGAAGCGGGGCTTCGACGTAATCGTCCTTCTCACCGAGGCGCGCCAGAACATCGCCGACGCGAAAGCGTCAGTGCTTCTGATGGCCGCGATCGACCAGATGGTCCTGAAGATGAACCTGGAGCTCGGGCCGCTGATCAAGGAGGCCGAAGCGCTCGAGGGGCAGCTGAAGATACTCAAGAAGGATGCGGACCTGAAGGCGAAATCGCAGCAGCCGCAGAACGGTCAGCCGGAAGGATACACGTAGCGCCTCAATCCAGGATCACTATGCTGTCGTTGCTGACGACCACGCGGTCGTTCTTCGTCTTCTTGACGCCGTTCCTCCTGTCGCCGGCGCACTTCTCCTTTATCCCCTGGATCTCATCGGAAGAGAAGTTCGATATGCCTTTGGCGAAGTCGTCTATGCGAACGACGTCGCCCTCCTTGAACCTGCCTTCCACGGCATCTATGCCCATCGGCAGCAGGCTCTTCCCTTTCCTGAGCGCCTCCTCCGCGCCCGAGTCCACGAAGATCTTCCCGCGGGGGCCGGCGAAGAGGATCCACCTCTCCTTGTTCGAGTAGTGCCTCTTCGGGGTGAAGAGCGTCCCTACCTCCTCCCCCTTGGTTATCCTTAGCACCGCGTTGTCCAGGCGGCCGTTCGCGATGACCATGTAGCAGCCGGACTGCATCGCGATCTTCGCCGCCGTGATCTTCGTCTTCATGCCGCCGACCGATCTGGCGCTCCTGCTCGCGCCAGCGATGCGCTCTATGTCCTTCGTGATCTCGTCGACGGTGGAGATCAGCTTGGCGTTCCTGTCCGCCGAAGGGTTCCTGTCGTACAATCCGTCGACGTCCGTCAGCATGATCAGCATGTCTGCGTCGATCTTGCTGGCGACGAGCGCCGAGAGTTTGTCGTTGTCGCCGAAGCTCTCCTCTATCTCGTCAGTGGAAATGACGTCGTTCTCATTGACCACCGGCACGACGCCCATGCGGAACAACTCGTCGAAGGCCTTCCTGAGGTTCATGTACCTGGCCCTCTCCGAGAACGCCCCATAAGTCAGGAGGATCTGCCCTACGCTCTTCCCGTGCTTGCTGAATGCGTCCCTGTAGGCCAGCATGACCGTTGTCTGCCCGACCGCGGCGCAGGCCTGCTTCTCCGCGATGTCGGTCTGCCTGCTGTTGAGCTTCAGCTCGGAGCTCCCGGAGCCTATCGCCCCGGATGTGACGATGATCGACTGGATCCCCTTCTTCCCGAGCTGCACGACCTGCCTGGCGAGGTCCTCTATGTATTCGAAATCAAGGGTCCCATTTTTCTTGCAGAGGGTGTTCGTCCCCACCTTTATTACGACCCGCTTGACCTTGATGTCCCTCATCGCAACCGCCTGTGTGTGAACCGCTTTGCGTTCTTCCCGGTGTAGTCGGCGACCACGTGCCCCTTACCTTTCAGCCGGTACTTGTAGATGACCAGCCCCTCGAGGCCTACCGGGCCCCTGGCGTGGGTCTTGTTGGTGCTAATGCCGACCTCGGCCCCGAGGCCGTACCTGTACCCGTCGGCGAACCGCGTCGAGCAGTTCCAGAGGACCGAGGCGGAATCGACCCTTCTCATGAACTTCCCCGCGTCAGCCTCGCTCCTGGTGATTATCGCATCGGTGTGATGGGATCCGTACTTGTTGATGTGTTCGATCGCATCGTCCAGCGAGTCGACTATCTTGATCGACAGGACTAGATCGTTGTATTCGGTCGACCAGTCCTTCGGCGATGCCTTCTCAGCCTTGATGTGCTTGAGCGTCCGGGCGTCCCCGCGGAGCTCGACGTCCGCCTTATGGTACTTCTGGGCCATCTTTGGCAGGAACTCCGCGGCGATGTCCTTGTGCACGAGCAATGTCTCCATAGCGTTGCAGACCGCTGGGTACTGGCACTTCGCGTCGTGGCAGACCTGGACGGCCATCTCGATATCGGCGTCGGAATGGACGTAGGTGTGGCAGATGCCTGCCGCATGGCCGAGCACTGGGATCCTCGTGTCTTCCTGGATCGACCTCACGAGTTCGTTGGAACCCCTCGGGATCACGAGGTCGACGAGGTCGTTCAATTCAAGGAGCTTCCTGACCTCCTCCCTCGTCGAGAGCAGCTGGACCGCGTCCTTGAAGCTCTTATCGACGGACATGATGCCCTCGTTGATCGTCTTGGCCAGGATCCTGTTCGTTAGTTCTGCTTCGGACCCTCCCTTTAGGATGACGGCGTTACCGGACTTGATGCACAGCGTCGAAATCTGCACCAATGCGTCCGGCCTGGATTCGAATATGACTGCGATTACTCCGATGGGGGAGGCGACCTTCTCGAGGATGAGCCCCTTGTCGAGCTCGACCCTGTCCAGTATCTTGCCGATCGGATCCTCGTGATCGATCAGCGCCTCTATCGATTTGATGGAATCGTCAATCTTCTGCTCGTCGTACTTGAGCCGAATCAACAAGGGCGATGCAAGACCTGCCTTCTCAGATCTGGCCATGTCCTGCCTGTTCGCCGCGGCTATCTCTTTCCGCTGCTTCTTTAGCCTCCCAGCTATGGCTGCGAGCGCCTCGTCCTTCGTCTCGGAACCGATGCTCTGCAGCCGGTAGGATGCCTCCTTGCTCCTCTCTGCGGCCTCTCTGACTTTGTCCATTGCGACCGATAGCATTGGCAGTTACCTCATAAGACTTTCGCCGCGGAGGCGGCGATTCTTTAGCTCGAAACAACCCAGGCATCGGGTGCGCCGGACCAGAAAACAGAGAGCGACTGCTGGCTAAGAGAGATACGGAAGTGCAAGGATGCCTTTTGACATATCTCTTAAATACTGGCATTGCAGTCTATTTACAATTACATGCCAGGGTCTAATATCGGAGGGGGAATTCAGCGTATGGAGGCGGAACGTATGGCCGACGATTATGCAGTATTCATGCAGACGGATTTGAGCCCCTATATCGGAGAGTGGGTGGCGATCTGCGACGGCAAAATTGTCGCACACGATATCAGCCTGAAGAAGACCCATGAAATCGCAGCGAACAAATGCCCCAATAAGGCACCGCTGTTCACAAAGGTCCCATCTTCAGACTCGATGATATTCTGAAGCCGCATGACTTTTCATTTTCGATATAAGCTTGTAAAGTATCCAGACGGCAGTCTGGGGAAGGTCCCCGCGGTCCCTGTTACCCTTATAGGGCCATCCGGTGCGTTCTTGAAAGTCATCGCATTGGTCGATTCCGGTGCCGATTATTCTGTGATTTCGAAGGAGGTCAGTGATTTGCTGGACTTTGATCTGACCGAAGGGAAAGTTGCCACCACCTATGGCATCGGAGGGACAATGAAGACTCTGCAGAAGCAGATCATGATGAAATTCGGCAGGGACCATGAGCTTTATTCTTGGGGCGTTCCAGTAAAGATTCTCCTCGACTCAGCAGACTATGAAATCCCTCCTTTGATCGGCAGAGCCGGATTTTTCGAACAATTCGAGATTACATTCGATGAGAGAAGGGATCGAATCGCATTCAAGAAAGTTCCTGGCAGTTCCACCGCCATGCACCGGTAGGATATGCCCAGAACATCCCGGCTCCAGCCAGAAGTTGAAAATTATTCTAAGGAAATGCGATTCCCTCAACAAATGTTATTTACCGAGCCCTGAAACTGACATAACAAAGACTGGCTATCCCGATTAGGTCGAAACGATACCCGTCTTCCCCTCAAACCCCTTTCAATTCTCTCTTTCGGCAACGGATGAGATTGTTTCTCAGCCTTGATGGAGGATAAAAAGGCTACTCACGAAGATGATAAGGACTATGATGATCAATAGAAGGACGTAGAAGATAATTCTGGGAGTTCCGTCTTCTCCGATGAAAAATGATTTCTTATGTTTCGCAGACTCTTGAGATGTAATCTTGATTTTCATTCCATTCCTCTCCCAGTCATCCTCTCGTCAGGAGATAATGATTGCAAGCATACTAGACCGTCATGATACAGTATTCTACTGCATGATTCGAAGCAACAAGAATTATCTTGCTGCCTGATGTGTAGGCCTTATCCAGTTTGAACATATCGCCGACCGCCAGATATTCGTTATTGCCATAGGGACCAGGAGCATATTGGAACCCGTGTGTACCAGAAGCGTCGGTCAGTTGGACATTTCGTATGACGAACCCGCTCGCGTTTTCCACTTGAACATAGACATCGGCCTTGTGAATATATCCTCCGTCAGTGATGGCGGTGATTGTCCATGTCCAGGTGTTCGCAGTGCTACCTTTGTTGGTACCGATCGTCGGGTATGACCCTATCCAGGGCCGCTGGGATAAGAATAGAGCACAAGCCACGACAAGAAGTATAATGAACACCACTATTATCGCGGGACGAAGAGGATTAATCACGATTTTCCTCGGCTTGATTTCCGAACCCCCGTTCTCACTCATCCGTTTCCTCGTCTCAGTCATCCCCTCGCCAGGAGATAAGTGTTACGAGGATATACCAGACCAGAAGGTCTATGGAATGTTATTTATGCGTTCATTATCTTTCGAGTTCGCTACAGCCTATTCGAATGGCTGCTAGGTGATTTGAATGGCAGCGGTGAAAAAAGCGGTTATCAAGACGACGGTCCCCGGGCCTAAGTCCCTGGAGCTCGCCAAGGTGAAAGAGCAGTATGTGTCAAAGTCAATAAGCATCAGCCACCCGGTCTTCATCGAGAAGGCCGCTGGCTCGATCTTCACGGACGTCGACGGCAACACGTTCATCGACATGGGGAGCGGCATCGGCGTTTCGAACGTCGGCAACAGCCCGAGGGAGGTCGTGAAGGCGGTGAAGGGGCAGGTGTCGAAGTACAGCCACCTCTGCTTCATGGTCACCCCGTACGAGCCATACGTCAGGCTCGCCGAGAAGCTGGCCAAGATCGCCCCGAGGACCTACCTGACCAAGTCGGCGTTCTTCAACTCCGGCGCGGAGGCGGTCGAGAACGCGGTGAAGGTCGCCAGGCACTACACGAAGAAGGACGCCGTATTCTCGTTCAACCACAGCTTCCACGGCAGGACGCAGATGGGCATGGCCCTCACGGCGAAGGAGATGCCCTACAAGGCCGGGTTCGGCCCTCTGCCGGAGACCCACAAGGTCGAGTTCGCCTACTGTTACAGGTGTCCGTTCAACCTCGAGTACCCGAAGTGCGCGATAGCATGCGCCGACAAGATCGACGAGATCTTCTCCTCGCCGCAGTTCAGCGGCAAGGTCGCGGTGCTGGTCGCGGAGCCGATCGAGGGCGAAGGCGGCTTCATAGTTCCTCCGGACGGATTCTTCGAGAAGGTCTCCAATATCTGCAAGAAGCACAACGCCTTGCTGGTCATGGACGAGATCCAGACAGGCGCGGGAAGGACCGGGAAGATGTGGTGCACCTCGTGGTGGCCCTCTGTCGACTTCGACATGATGACGGTCGCGAAAGGCATCGGAGGCGGCCAGGTCATCTCAGGATTGATCGGGCGCGCTGAGGTCATGGACGAGACGCACGCGGGCGGGATCGGAGGCACCTTCGGAGGCCATCCGGCGTCATGCGCGGCGGCACTTGCGCAGCTGACCCTCGTCGAGAAGAACCTGGGCAAGGTCGAGAAGATCAACAAGTACATGGCGAAGCGCCTGAAGGCGATGGCCAAGAAGTACCCGGTCATCGGCGACATCCGGGGCAAGGGCGCGATGATGGCGATCGAGCTCGTCAAGGACAGGGCGACGAAGGAGGCGGACAAGGACACGACGAACGCGGTGAAGACATTCGCGTTCCAGCACGGCCTAGTCCTGCTGACCTGCGGCACCTACGGCAATGTCGTCAGGATGCACCCGGCCATGACGATGCCGAAGAGTGTCCTCGTCGAGGCGATGGACATTCTCGAGGCTGCTCTCGAATCGACCGTCAAGAAGTGAAACTCGTTCAAGGTTGCTGGCTCTGACCAGCAACCATTACTGTTATTTTCGATTGTCGAACAACCTTCATATCCGAGTGCCGCACTTTGCGGGCCCATGGTGAAACAGGTCCACGCGGCGCACATACTCGTGAAGCGCGAGGATAAGGCGAAAGAGCTGCTTGCGAAGATCAACGGCGGCGACAACTTCGGCGAGCTCGCACAGAAGTTCTCCGACTGTCCGTCGGGGAAGAAGGGCGGCGACCTCGGCTGGTTCGGGCGCGGCCAGATGATCAAGGAGTTCGAGAACGCGGCGTTCGACGGGCAGAAGGGGCAGGTTATCGGCCCGGTGAAGACGCAGTTCGGGTACCATCTGATCAAAGTGCTCGACCAGAAGTAATACCAACACCGAAGACTCTTCATGGTTAAGGAAAGGCAAATCAGATGGATGAAGAGTCGGTGGAATTGAAGCTCCGGGTCATAAAGACGATAATCTGGGCAGTCATCACTGTAATCATCGTGATTGTTCTGTACACGATGGTCCAATATCTGATGGGGCACTGAGCAAAGCACCGGTTACCCATGCAGCTTCTTCGTGAGGTTTGCGAGCCTCTTGCCGTACTCGAAGCAGATCTTCTCGACGTCCTTGGTCGGCTTCTCGACGGCGACAGGTCCGTAGTGGGCTCCCTCGGTGTCGCCGATTATGACCATGCCGTGGATCAGCAGGGCTTCGAGCAACTGTGCGACCGTCGTTTCGCAACCTCCGCCCAGTATCCCGCAGGTCGCGAATGCCCCGCCGACCTTGCCAGCGAGCTCCCCATGATATTTCACGCTCTTGTCGATGAGCGATTTCATCTCAGCCGCGCAGGTCCCGTAGTATGTGGGTGATCCGAGGATTATCCCGTCGTACTTCAGCAGGTCCGCGGGCTTCACTTCGGAGACCTTCCTCAGGTCGACATCCATCCCGGTCGATCGGACGCCGTCCGCGACCCTTACCGCCATCTGCTTGGTGTTCCCTGTCCTGGTGTAATAGCATACGAGCATCTTTGTCATTCTACATCCTCCCATATTCGTGAACGCTTGCGCGTTAATAAACCTCTCTCAATCTTCGGGCGGCTTCGGGATCACGCAGATTAACTTGAACGGCTCCTTGCCGTCGTTCACGAACTGGTGCAGCTCGTTCGGCTCCACGAGGATTGCATCGCCCGCAACAAGCTTCTCCTTCCCGCCCTTGAGCGCGATCTTGCCCGTCCCGTCGAGCACATAGACCTCGTGCTCCCATTCATGCGAATGCTTCGGGGTGTGTCCTCCAGGCGCTATGTCGAAGAACCTCATGTAGAAATGCGGGGCCTCGAATTGCTTGGCAATTAGCGGTCTGAAATCGACGCCCTTAGTCCCCTCTGGCGAACTCCTCTTCGCATTCTTCTTGTTGACCTTCTTCATCCTGATTCCCCCTACATCTGCAGCGCCGTCGGTTCGATGAAATACACGGAGAACTCTTGGCCCCCTGCAATCTTCTTCGCCTTCGCCTCGACGTTAGATCTCGTCCCCCCGTCGCATATCACCTGCCGATCCATCACGGCTATCCAGAGCCTCGGGTGCTTCTGCACGAGGTCGAGGTAGTTCTCCTTGAGCCATTGGTCGTTAGCCAGATCGTTGTCATCTTCTTCTCGTTCCTTACCTTTCATGTCATATGCCTCCGCCAATTTCTATCTGCGATTCGGGTCCATGATCCTCTGTCCGAGGTACGTTCTTCAGCAGTCTCTTAAGGAAGGGAGGGGTGAAAAGGGCCGTGAGCAGCCCCATCAGGATGATAACGCCGTAGATGTCGACGTTGATGATCTCCTTCGACAGCCCGTAGAGGGCGATCACCATGGCGACTTCCATCCTCGGCGCCATTCCGACGCCGACGGCAAGCGATTCCCTGTTGTTGAGCCCGAAGAACCGCGCTGGGACTCCGCATCCTATCACCTTTGTGGCGAAGGCTACGGCAGTCAGGATGAGCGCGAATATCCAGATGTCGATCGACATCCAGATGTCCACGAGGATGCCGAGCGACAGGAAGAAGATCGGAGCGAAGACCCACCCCAGAACCTCCGTGCGCTTCCTTATGTGCTGGTTGAACTCGCAGGCGGCCAGGCTCGTGCCGGCCACGAACGCCCCGACTATCGCGGATATGCCGATCGCCTCCGCGATGACCGCGTAGAGGAACGCGAAAGAGAGCGCGAGCAGGAAGCCGCTTTCAGGTATCTTGCGCTTCCCGCCCCTGAGCTCGACGGCGGCGATCAGCTTGCTAACGACCCTCGAACCTATCAATGCCCCGACCGTGACGAAGATCACGGCGGCGATCACTATCCAGGAGATGTTGAGTATCGAGATCGCGTCGCCTGCGGTGAGATCCGAGGAGATCCCCAGCACTATCATCCCGAGTATGTCGTCCACCACGGCGGCGCCGATTATCAGCTTCGCCGGCTTCGACCCCAAGACGCCAAGCTCCTTCATCAGGCCGGCCGTGATCGCCACGCTCGTAGCTACCAGCGCCGCGCCGATTATCACGGACTGCGCGAAGACGCTGTACCCCGCCCCCGGAGTCGGAAGCAGCCATTCAGCCATGAAAAAGCCGCTCACCCACGGCACGATGACGCCGAAGGTCGCAACGACGATGGCGGGCTTGCTGTAAATGTCCTTCATGTTGCACTCGAGGCCAATCGTGAAGAGCAGGATTATCGCGCCGAATTCCGCCAACCGGTACACTATGTCCCCCGGATCGGACTGGCTCACGGTGATCAAACCGAGTATGCTGGGGCCGATCAGGATGCCCAGGAGAATCTGGCCGATGATCTTCGGTTGGCCGAGCCTGGCGAAAAGGAAGTTCGAGGCTATCGCCACCGCCAGCAGAAGGGTCATCTTGAACCAGACGTCGTTGACCAGTTCATTCCATAGCCCTTCGAACATTGTCTCGAAACAATACTGGCGAGATTAAAACCTTTGCCCTGAAAGCCTTATTAAATCACTATGCAATCAACCTTCAGAATCCGATGGTGGAAACATGGGCAAGATCAGCAGGGGTTGGCAGCTGACGAAACTGAGCTTCGGGGTCATCAGGAAGGACAAGGAGATCCTCCTCTTCCCAGTGATATCTGGTCTGATGTTGATTGCTATCGCGGCCTCCTTCTTCATCCCCTGGTTCCTGGCCACCGACTTCTCCGGCGGAACCTCCAGCATCAGCATCAGCTTCTACATCTTCTGGGCGATTTTCTACTTCATCTCGTTCACGATTTCGACCTTCTTCACCGTCGCGATGATGGGCTGCGCGATGATGCGCCTGGAAGGGGGCGACCCGACCTTCTCCTACGGCATGAGATTTGCGGCCGATCGAATCAAGTACATCGTGGAGTGGGCGCTGGTCGCGGCCACCGTCGGGCTCATCCTGAGGGCGATCGAGCAGCGCTCCGGCCTGATCGGGAAGATAATCATAGGCATCATCGGCATAGCGTGGACGATCGCAACCTACTTCGTCCTCCCTGTCCTGGCCTTCGAGAAGCTCACGCCGTTCAAGGCGATGAAGCGCAGCGCGAGCGTGCTGAAAGCCTCCTGGGGGGAGGCGCTCTTCTCCAACCTGGGGATCGGACTGATATTCTTCCTCCTAGCACTCGTCGGAGTCGTCGTGATGTTCCTTGGAATCTACCTGATCGTGGCGACCAGTGTCCTCGTCGGGATTGTCCTGTGCGTCATCGCGGTGCTGTACTGGATATTCCTGGCGATACTGAGTTCGGCAGTCAGCGCGGTGCTGATGACCGCCCTCTACAGGTTCGCGACGACCGGGAAGACATCGATGGAGTTTCCGGCGCCGGTCCTCCAGAACCCCTGGAGCATCTGAACAGGGGCGCGTCGAACCAGCATCTTAAAATGAAGCGGAGCGCGATATGGATGGCAGAGAGCCTGCCGCACAGGTGAGCCCATGGTTGTCGAAACGCTACTGATACTTCTAGTGGCTTCAGTCTTCATCGGCGTCATAGGCTCGATGCTAGGCATCGGCGGCGGCATCTTCCTCATACCGATAATGACCCTCGGCCTCGGCATCGACATCAAGGTTGCCGCTGCCACCAGCCTGGTCACGATAATCGTGACCTCTTCGACCTCCGCTTCTGGGTACCTGAAAGACGGGTTCGTCAACGTCGGGCTCGGGATGTTCCTCGAGATGTTCACCGTCACCGGCGCGATCATCGGTGCGGTCCTGGTCTTCTACCTCAGACCGGACATCATCGAGGCGATCTTCGGGATAGTGCTGGTCTATGCGGCGTTCTACATGAGGTTCTCGAAGGATGTCGCATGCAGGCCTATCGCCCAGGGCGCAGCGGTGAAGCGATCGAGATTCACCGGAAGATTTTACGACCAATGTTCGAACCAGGTCCTTGAATATGATGTCAAAAGCTTCCCGAAAGGAGCGGGCGCGAGCTTCGTCGCGGGCAACCTCTCGGGCTTGATTGGCGTCGGAGGCGGCATCGTCATGGTCCCCGCGATGAACCTCTGGATGGGCGTCCCGATGAAGGCCGCTAGCGCGACGAGCACTTTCGTACTCGGCGTCACGGCAGTGGCGAGCGCGCTCGTTTACCTGTCGAACGACTTTATGGCGCCAGTGATAACGGCGGTCGCCGCAATCGGGATATTCATCGGTGCAATGCTCGGTACGCGCACGATGCCGAAAATAACCGGCGGGGCTCTGCGCACGGTGTTCTCCATAACCCTCATCGTGATTGCGATTCTCATGTTCCTGAGAGCAGGAGGTTTGATCTGATGGCGCCGGAGGGTTGCGGCGTGGCTGCAGAATCGGAATCAGTGATCCGCAAACCGCTGTTTTTCGGGGTAATTGGAGCGATAATCCTGTTCATAATCGGACTCATCTACCTCTTTGCCAGCGCTCCGCCGACGCTCGCGGCGGTCAAATACTCCTTGGAGGACATCATCCACTCCATTGCATCTCTGGATGCGATAGGGATCATCGGCATCGGGATCATCTTGGTGATTGCAACCCCTATAGTCAGATTGATTGTCGCGGCAGCTTACTTCTCGCGACGCGACAGGATCCTCGCCATCATCCCTCTTATCTCTATTGTTCTGATAGTCGCAGGATTCCTCATCAGCATCCTCAGATGACGCCGCCGCTACTGGTTTATTATTTTTCTCCGAAAGCAGTAACAACCCCCTCGCGTTCTAGTGCCTGAAAGAATGACTCAACAGAGCCACGATGTCAAGATCAGGCGGATGGAGAAGCGCGATCTCCAGCAGGTGCTAGACCTCATTAACACCGAGGGGTGGGAATACGATATCGCGGAGATAGATAGAATCCTCAGGATCGACCCGATCAGCTCTGTGGTGGCCTGCAAAGGCGAGATCGTTGTCGGCGGTGTTACAGTGGCCGCGATCGGCGGGAGGTGTGTGCTGGGTCACGTCGTTGTCAGAGATGGCTGGCGGCGAAAAGGATTGGGAAACCTAATGGTCGATTCGATCCTCGAGGAGATGGAGTCCAGAGGAATCGATTTCGTAGATGTCTTCTCCGTCAATGACGCTGTCCCGTTCTACAAGAAGCATGGCTTCCATACCGTCGAGGAATTGCGCACCTATGTCAAAAGAGGGCTTTCCAAGGAAGATTGCGCTCCTGTACGCTCAAATCGGATTCGCACTCTCAATCCATCGGACCTACCGCAGATGGTCGCTTTGGACAGCCGCATACTCGGCTTTGAGAGAAGCAGGATTCTGGAAATCCTCATGAAAGATTATCCCCGGCAGTGCAAGGGGCTGTTCGCCGGAGGCAAGCTTGCCGGTTTCATAATGGGTCGGACGAATACGCTTATGGACGACGCCGGCCCCTGGATCATGGAACACCCCGACATCGAGGACGGTCAGCTGTTGCTCAGAGCGCTTTTCTCCGCGAAGAGGCCTGGATGCAGGGTGATCTTCGGCTTGTCAGAGAAGAACAAGGTAGCACGCGACACGCTCGCTACGATGGGCTTCAAGAACGAGATAAACCAGTTCAGGCTCGTCAGATCTGGCAAGAAAGCACAGGAATTCTCGCCTGGCGTGATGACGATAAGCGCATTCGAGTTCGGCTGAACCCCGTCAGGCGAACGTGACCACTATTCTGTGCAGGATGTCGACCGTCGCGCTCAATGATCTGCCAGCGTCCTTCAGGTGATGGTAGATCTCCCTCTTCTTCATCGCCTCAGGGGCGTCGGCCCTCCTGAAAGCCTCGGCCATCGCCTCGATGTAGATGTTCTCGATGTCGTGCTCGGTCTTCCTGATGTCCCGGATCAGCCTCTCGGCGCAGGGGGGATCGCTGGTCACCGATCTCATCGCCTCCACGAATAGGTCCGTGCCCCTGTGCAGGGAGGAGGCCATGCCGAGCATCGCATCGTCGGTATGCACCCCGAACGCGCGCATCTCCAAGTATGTCGATACGGCGAAGTCGAGTATCTGCCCCATCTGGTGCGAGATGCTGTAAATCTCCCGCCTGTCGAACGGCGTCGAGAAGGCGACCATCAGGAGCTCCTCCATGCTGTGGCGCATGTCGTCGACGGACTTCTCCTTCTTGACGATCTCGTTCGGCTCTGAGAGGATGCCCTCCTTCAGCCAGTCGTGCAGCGCCTTCGTGCCGGCCGTCATCTCGACAGCCTGGTCGACGAGCATCTGGTGGAAGTCGTATTTCGGGGGGAACAGCCTGCCGAACACGCCGCCGTTCCCGTTAACCTTCTTTCCATCGCTCATTCAGTCAACCTCACGCGCCCGAGAGCAACCAATTCAATGGGAAATATAAGACCATCGACAAGACCATCGCGGCGGGGATCGTGAGGAGCCAGGCTATCATCATGTCCTTCCCGACCGACCACTGGAGCATCTTCGGGTTGTCGGCGGCCCCGACGCCCATGACGCTCGTCGCGACGATCTGGGTCGATGAGACCGGTGCTCCGGCCCAGGTAGACAGGAGTATCGACGATGTCGAGGCAAGTTGCGAGTCGAGGCTGTGGATCGGCTCGATCGGGTAGATCCTCCTGCCAATCGTCTTGACGATCCTCCAGCCTCCTCCGAGCACTCCCAGGAGCATGACCGCGCCGCACAGTACTCTCACCCAAAGCGGGATGTCCATGGATGTGACGTACCCGCCTGAGATGAGTATGAGCACTATCAGCCCCATCTGCTTCTGCGAGTCGTTCGTGCCGTAGCTGAACGCCAGCAGGCCGGCGGTGAACCACTGCATCCTCTTTATCGACTTGTTGATGGACCTCTTCGCGTTGCGCAGCAGCCCGGAAGCGAGCCTCTGGAACAGGTAACCTGCGCTGAGCCCCATCAGAATCGACCAGATCAGGAAGATCACGACCTTGGTCACGCCGGCAAGCATGTGGTCGGGCCCGACCAGCTCATCGAAGCCCCAGAATATCCCGCCGAAGCCGCCCGCGGCGATGGTGGCGCCCAGCATCCCCCCCACGAGCGCCTGGGTGGAGGACGACGGGAGGCCGAACTTCCAGGTGATCAGGTTCCAGATGATCCCTCCGAGGACCGCCGCCGCCAAGAGCACTATCAGATCGTGGCCGATGCTCATCTGGATCAGCCCCTCGATCGTGAAGGCGACCGCACTTCCGCCGAGCAGCGCTCCCAGCATGACCATCGACGAGGCCAATAGCACCGCTCCCCTGGGCGAAGCTGCCCCGCACGCTATCATCGTCGCGATTATCGCGCTCGCGTCGTGGAAACCGTTCGTGAATGCGAATGTGAGTGACAGAATGATCGCCACCATAGCGACGATGAGGATTGCGGTTTCAGTGATCACGGTCTGCTTGATTGCTCTTCATTGATTTTATGGATACCTTGACGACGGTTTTTCGAAGGGCGATGCAAAGTTTTTATCCCCAATGCCGATGGGTGACCGATGATACGGCTGCCCACCAGGTTCTTCATAGCGTCCGGGAAGGCCACAAGCACCATCTCTGGGCTGAACGCCTTCGACCAGGCCCTGGTCACCGCGGGTATTTCCGAAGCGAACCTCGTGCCGGTGTCATCGGTGCTGCCGAAAGGCATAAAACAGGTCGAGAAAGCGAGCATCGAGCGCGGGGCGATAACCTTCTGCGTCCTCGCTAGGGAGGATGGCGAAGGCGGGAAGACGATCTCCGCCGGACTGGCCTATGTGCTGCGGAAGGACGGGACCGGAGGGTATGTCGCCGAGGGGCACATGCACGGGACGGCGGTCGAGCTGCGGGCGGAGCTGGAGGCGCGCGCGCTGCAGATGGCCGGACACCGGGGCATAAGAGTCGAAGAGTCGGTCTACCGCATCGAGGAGCTAGAGATCCCGAAGGGAAGGTACGGTTCATGCATGGCGGCGCTGGTCTTCCTCCTTTGATTTGCATCGGAGGTCGCCGCAGTTAACCTTGAAAGCAACGGCTTGAGGAGATGATTGGAATGGATGTTAAGAAGATGTCCTGGATCCTTTTTACGATCGGAGTGGCGATCATCCTGATGGGCGCTCTCGTCCTCACTTCGGGGATCGATCAGAAGCGGACCTTCGGTGACGACGCCATCGTCGATGTCCCTCAGCGGATCTACTTCTTCCGGATGGACGCATTCGCCGGCAAGCCGATCACCGCCATCTACTCTCTCAGCAACGGCAGCATGACCGTCGCGATCTTCTCGCAGATCGGCTACGACCAGCTCATTTCGACCGGCCTTCCGACCATGCCTGATGTCTTCCTGGAAGAGCATAAGAAGACCAACGGGAGCCTTTCATGGACGCCCTCCTCCTCGCAGACCTACTATCTTTGCTTCTATTCGTACGACTGCGACAACGGGACCATACTCCACTGCGAAGGCTCCTACTACGGCACGAACGTCATCTACATGGGCCTCGGCGGACTCCTCATGGCCATCGGCGTCGTTGTGATCGTCCTCGGCTTCATTGTGAGAAAAAGGACTATGCTGGAACCGATCCGGCCCGTGGAGTAATGATCCATCATTCCAGCAGTTCGCCGGCTATTGCGGCGACGTGCCGCCTGTACGGGATCCTGCCTCCGATCACCCGGACCGCCTGCTGCACCCGTCTGCGCAATCCGAAGCAGCCGGAGACCTCATTGTCGGTGCTCGTTTTCCAACCGTGACGATTTCTCTATAGTATCAGACCGACGAGTAGCGGCCCGAGGGCGATCAGAACCACCAGTCTGAGGAGATCCGACACGATCCCCACCTTGAACATATCCCATATCCTGACATAGCCGGAGCTATAAACGATGGCCATCGGCGGTGTCGTCGACGGGAGCGCGGTCGATATCGAGCAGGCGAGCCCAGCACCGATGATAGGTCCGATCGGGTTCAGCCCGGCGCCCAGTGCGATCTCCGCGGCTATCGGGCAGGCGATGAGCGCCGCCGCGGTGTTGGACGCCACATATGATAACGCGAATCCGATGATGCTGGCGACGGCGAAGATCATCCAATCGCTCGCTCCTGTTCCGAGCGACGCAGAAGCCGCGTCGGCTATCCAGCTCGCGAAACCGCTCGCCTCGAGCCCTATCCCGAGCGCGATGCCCCCTCCGAAGAGGAAGACGACGTTCCAGTCAATGCCGTTGACAATCTCGTTCCAGCGGAGCACCGGCTCCTTCTTTATCCTTATCAGCCCGATGGCTAGTATCACTAAGACAGCTGGCATCGATTCAGGCATGATCTGAGACAGCAGGTCGTTAGCTCCGCTCAATCCAGGATTCCCTTCTGCGAAAACCCTGAAGATCGAAGGCAGCATCCAGAGCGTTATCGCCGTGAAGAGTATCGCGAGGACGGTCTTCTCGCCCGTCGTCATGCGCCCTAGTGATTTTGCCGCCTTCTTGCACCGTTCTGTGTCGATGCAGAGCGACTTCATCTCGGGCTTGATCAACTTGAAGACGACGACCCAGGAAATGAACAGTCCAATAAGAGCGAAGGGCGTGCCGACGATTAGCCAATCGAAGAAGGTTAGGTTGAACCCCGGTACGATCTCCGATATCGTGTTCTTCGCAATGAGGTTCGGGGGCGTGCTTATGAGGAACAGCATCGCTCCTGCTGTGGCAGCCTGCGCCATTGCGAGCATGCACGCCGTCGAATATCTCGAATTGGAGTTCACCCCCAGCATTGCCAGATACGCCATGAGGAACGGAAATACGACCGAGGTCGAGGCGGTGATCGACCCCATCATTGTCAGGAGGAAAACCGGCAGGCAGGCCACGAATAGCGCCGCGATCATCGGATTGTCTCCCTTGTATATCGATGAGAGCTTGACCGAGACTCTTCTGTCCAGCTCCCATTTCTTGAAAGCCGCGGCGAGCACGAATCCCGCCATGAATATCCAGATGATCGGGTTTGTGAAGGATGACAGCGCGGTGTTCCAGGACAGTATCCCGGACATGCAGAATACGAGCGGGATGATCAGCGCGGCCAGGCCGAGCGGCATGCACTCAGTCACCCACCAGACGAGTATCCAGAGTAGCATCCCGAGGGCTATTTGGGGCGCGAGCGCGTTGCCGGCGGGGGCAACATCGATCATCGACTGAGGCTCAGGGACCAGCATTACGATCATGAAGATTATCGGTCCGAGCGACAGACCAATGCGTTTCTTGTCAAGCTTCCTCAGATTCAAGGAGCTTTCCTCCGCACGACTGCTGATGACCGCCAGTAAATATATCCTTTGCCAGAATCTCAGCCGCCTCAGGCTCATTCCGAGGGCGAATCACATCGAGCTCATTCCAGCAGTTCGCCGGCTATCGCGATGACGTTTTGCTTGTACGGAATTTTACTTCCAGCCTCCTCAACGGCCTGCTGCACCAGCCTGTGAAGCCCGAAGCAGCAAGGGACCTCCATGTTGACGACCGAGATGCTCTTGATCCCGGAGTTCTGGATGATCCCCTTCAGCCTCTTGAGGTAGAATTCGTTGTCATCGAACTTGGGGCACCCCATCACGACCGCCTTCCCTTTGAGGAACCTGCCGTGGAGGTCTGGGTACGCGACGGCTGCGCAGTCCGCTAGGACTATCAGGTCCTTCCCTCTGAGGAACGGCGCGTTCTCCTGGACGAGCATTATCTGGATCGGCCAGTGCCCGAGCTCCGAGATCGCTCCGTGACGATCCGTCTCCATCGATTCGCACTCGCACCTCTCTTCGTGCTTCAATATCTTCGGCGCCGCCGAGGGGCAGCTCATGCCTTCATGCGCGTGATGATGCTCTTGGTGCATCTGCTCGTGAGCCTTCTGCTTGTGTCCGGTCTTCTTCATATGCTCCTTGACCGCCTTCTCGTCGAACTCCGGCACATCGCGCTCCTCGATCGTCAGAGCTCCTTCCGGGCACTCGCCGATGCATGCGCCCAATCCATCGCAGAAGCTGTCCTTGATCACCTTCGCCTTGCCGTCGACTATCTTCAGCGCGCTCTCCACGCACGCATCGACGCACTGACCGCATCCGTTGCATCTGTCCTCGTCTATCCTGATGATCTTCCTTACCACCATGGTTCAGCCTCCGAGCATCGCTTTCAGGTCGTCGTCGACGTTGCCCAGCGGCATGAGGTTGAACTTCTCCTGGAGCGTCTTCAGGTTGTTTGGCGTCACGAAAGCCGGGAGCGACGGCCCGATCCTGATGTTCTTCACGTCGAGCGCGAGCAGTGTCAGCAGTATCGCCACCGCCTTCTGCTCGAACCATGAGAGGACGATCGACAGCGGCAGATCGTTGACGCCGCAGTTGAAAGTCTTCGCCAGTTCGACAGCCAACTGGATAGCCGAGTACGCGTTGTTGCACTGCCCCATGTCAAGCAGTCTCGGGATGCCGTCGATGCTGCCGAAGTCCTGGTCGTTGAACCTGTACTTCCCGCACGCGAGCGTCAGTATGACGCAGTCCTTCGGGACCTTCTCAGCGAGCTCGGTGTAATAGTTGCGGCCAGGCGTCGCGCCGTCGCATCCGCCGATGAGGAAGAAGTGCTTGATCTTCCCGGCCTTAACGGCCTCGATGATCTTCGGGGCGAGCGTGAGCACGGTCTTGTGGTGATAGCCAGTCTCGAGCGTCTTGCCAGGCCTTTCCGGAAGATCGCCGATCACCTTAGCGTGCTTGATGATCTGCGATAGGTCCTTCCTGTCCTCGATATGCTTGACCCCTGCAATCGCTGTGATGTCGACCGTGTAAAGCCTATCCTTGTAGCTCTGCGGCGGGATCACGACGCAGTTGGTCGACGCCAGTATTGGGCCGCCGAACTCCGCGAACTCCGTCCGCTGCCTCTGCCAGGAGGTTCCGAAGTTGCCGACGAGGTGCTTGTACTTATGGAGCTTCGGGTAGCCGTGCGCCGGGAGCATCTCGCCGTGAGTGTAGACATTGACTCCGGTCCCCTCGGTCTGCTTCAGCAGCTCCTCGAGGTCGAGCAGGTCGTGCCCCGTGACAAGGATGCCAGGCCCTTTGATTGTGCCGGTCTGAACCTCGGTCGGGACCGGAACGCCGAAGTGCTCCGTGTTCCCCTGGTCGAGGATTTCCATCGCCATCAAGTTCATCATGCCGGCCTTCAGCACGACCTTCCAGTAGTCCTGGATGTCGAAATCCACATTGGTGAGCGTCTTGAACAGCGCCTCGTGCATGAAGGCGTCGACTTCCTCGTCCCTCTTCCCGAGCGCTCTGGCATGGTACGCGTATGCGCCGATCCCCTTCAGCCCGTAGAGAATCATGTACTGCAAGCTTTGGATGTCCTCATCCTTTCCGCAGACTCCCCTGACTGTGCAGGCCACTCCCTTTGCTGTCTGTTCGCACTGGTGGCAGAACATTGACATTTTTCTACGCCTCTGAAACGCTGAGGCTCTCATTGAATATAAACCAATTCGTTCCAAAAAAATAACAGAGTAATGAACGGAGAGCCGATCATCGGAAACCGGTCCTGACCGTTGTCATCTGCTAACGAGGGAAATCGCACGGCTCGGACATGAGGTCACGCAGAGTCCGCATCCTGAACATTTCTCTTTTTCGAAGATTAGGTGATCGCCTTTGATCATCCTCGCTTTGAAGTGGCATTTTTCGACGCAGTCGCCGCAGTCGTTGCATAAATCGCCGTCTTGGACCGCTATCATTTCGGAAGACATGACGGCGTCATTGAACCCGAACTTCTGCATGGCGGCGAACGAGTGGCAACAGCAGGAGCAGCAGCTGCAGACGTAGAAAGGCTTGCTCTCGCCTTTGTTCGCGTAAGCGATGTGGACGAGCCCCGCCTCGTTGCTTCTCCTGAGCGTTGCCAGCGCTTCACTGAGGCTTGCCTTCCTGCCGTCCCCGCTCTCGATCTGCTCCTTCGCCTCATCGTCAAAGCAAAGGCAGACGTCGACGGGTGCATCGCACCCTTTCACCTTGACCCGGCAGCGGCAGTCTATGATTGCGATATTGCGCGAGGCGCGGACGATTCTCTCGACCTGCGACATGCTCAGTATCTTCTGCTTCCCCTCGATGGTCACGTTGACGGGCACCGTTATTGCGGTGAGTTCCGAGACTAACTCCTTTACCTCCTTCTTGGTCCAATCCTTTCCCACGCTCATCACTACCCCATCGATAATCCCGAAAATGAGTCCAGCCTATTTAAATCTCTATTAACCCAGGCTCGGCGCCTACACCTTCTGGCTGGCCACGAAAAGGTATATACCACCCTCTCTGCCTCCGGGGAGCAGAAGCCGAGAGGTGTTCTGGATGCTGAAGTACTTCTGTGCCGAGGGCGGGGAGCTCACGGAGCATGACTCCACCAAGCTCAAGGACGCTCTTTGGATCGACGCGTCCGCGCCGAGCCCCGAGGAGGTCGAGACGCTCCAAAAGACGCTAGGCATTCAGCTTCAGGATCTGGCGGACTGTCTCGACCCCAACGAGCGTTCCAGGGTCGAGATCGACGAGGAGTACGACCTGCTCGTGCTGAGATGCATCCTCAACGATATGAAGAACGGCGAGTCGGCTCAGACGATGCCTATCGGCATCTTCCTGGTCCGCGGCAAGATCCTTACGGTCCGCATCGCCCCGACCTTCACGGCAAAGGACCTGATATCTGATTTCAAGAGGAAGCCGAAGCTCGGAACCCGCGAGGACCTCTTCCTCGCAATCATCCGGAAGATCAACAGGGACATCGACAGGAAGGTCCGCCCGATGGAAGGGCAGATCTCGCAGATCCAGAAATCGATACAGACGGACTCGAGGGCCACGGTCGCACAGAAGGCGTATTCGCTGAGCAGCGACCTCATCCTGCTCAACACTTCGCTGCTCTCGAACTACAACGCCATCTCAATGCTGACGCGGGCCAGGCACCTCGAGCTCAACGAGGACCAGTCCGACGTGCTCGAGGACCTGGAGAACGACGTCGCGCAATTGTACGACATGACCACGCTTTACAGGGAGATCATGTCCAATGTCCTCCGCGCATACGAGTCGGCCATATCGAACAACCTCTCCACCGTGATGAAGATACTGACCACCATCAGCCTCATACTCATGCTCCCGACGCTGATCGCCAGCCTTTACGGCATGAACGTGGGGCAACCAGGCTTGCCATTCTTCGAGGACCCGAATCAATTCTGGGTGATCATCGGCATCACAATCGTCGCTGTCTCGGCCCTCTGGATCGTTTTCAGGGTCAAGAAGCTGCTGTAGGTCGGCTTTCAGAAATTCAGGACCATGACCTTTTCGTGCGGCGCAATCATGAACCTCGAGTAGAACGAAAGCACACGGAACCCGTATTGCTTTGTGAGCTCGCCGAACCTGATCCCCGCGAACCCCTTCTTCTCGAACAACCCCAGTGACGACTGATTGCCCCTCTCGATTGAGATATAGATGCTTTTTATCGCTCTCTCTTTGAGATATTGGACGCATTCATCGACTAGGCGCGATGCCACGCCAATCCTCCTGAAATCGGGATGGGTCGCGAGCCAGAGTATGTTACCGACTTTCTCCTTCCTGATCCATACATGTCTCGGTTCAGCAAACCCGATGACCCTTCCTTCCCATTCGACTACTATGATCTTTTCAGCAGAATTGAGGCTCCTATTCGCAAAGAAAGAATAGATTCTGTTGTCGAATGAGAGCTCGATAATCCCTTTAAGGGCACCCTCGTCCTCCTGCCTGTGCTCCCTGACAATGAATTGTTCCGCAGCTGTCATCCATCTCTCTTCCCATGGGGCGGCACATCTGGCAGTCTATGTGCAAATCCCTCGATTATTCTTTATTGCTTGCCCATCGGCGGATGAATTGCAGGAAGTCGCCCTTATTCCTCCTTCTTGCCCCCCTCTTTTGGTTCTTCCTCCTCTTCAAGCAACTTCCGGATATTTCGTTTCCGCATCGCCATGATCGCGGCCCCAGCCGCTATTACAGCTGCAATTCCGACACCTGCGATTATCAAGGTCGTTGGTGATATGCCTCCGTCTATTCCGCCGCCTATCCACTTGATTTGGCAGAACAGAGGCGTTTCTCCCCAGGAGTAGTCGGCTCCCAGTCCTGGATGTTCGCTCCAGTTGCCCCAGTAACCCCAGTTGCCCGACCCATTCAAGGCATCATTGAACGCAAAAGTAGACTTTGGGTAGGCGATGTATATCATCGCGCCTCCTTGGAGGTATTGCCACTCCTGACACTCGTCGAGGTAGTGTTGCCTCAAGGTCGCATTGAACTCTCCCGATTGCTTGTAGTAGAGATCATCGTAATAGGGATCCTCCGTTCCGAATTCGTTCCAACCATCCATGGCATACGATGTCATGATGTACATCAGATAGTTCGGATCAATATCCCCGCTCCAGTAGGTTTCCGTGAATAGGGTCTGGAATCCGTAGAGGAGTTGAGACCAAAGACCAAGGGTAACGCCCTTCTGAGTCAATTTGACTCCGATGTGAGCCCATTCCGATGTGAAATATTCAGAGATCTCCTTGTTCTCCCAGGCCTCTATTTCATAGGTATCGTCAAATTCGAGCGTCTTGCCTAGTGCGGTCGATACGTCTCCGATAATCCCCAGCTTCACTAGCCTGTCAGCCGCGTCTGGACCGACCTTCCTGAGTGTGTTTGTGTTGGTCGGCGTCCAGGGGCCGTTCGTCCAGACATAGCCCGCCTCGTCGAGAATCTCGTTGGCGAGGGTCAGGTTGAACGACATCACCTCGTCGAGCGGCTTCGTGTAGCTCCATTTGACGATTCCAGCGCCGTCCGTAATGTTGAAAGTAGATGTCTCGTCGTGCGGCGGGGTCCAGTAATATTGCGGCCAGACAGGGGTATAGATGCCTACGCCAGGGGTTGCAAGTCCTTTGTAGATCGCGTCGACGATGTAGCTCTTGTTCGTCGCGACCGCGGTCGCCCTGAGCAGGGCTGGGTCGAGCCTCGTCGGATTCAGTGAGGCAGATGCTCCTTTCCACACATTGAAGTGGGATATCTTGGAATACACGGTGGAGCTGTAAAAATTCACCAAGCTCAATCCCTTGGGCCTATTGGCATCAGCCTTTATGGCGAAGTAATTTGAGGGACTCACCTCAGACGCGTCAAGTTTCTGCGTCTTGAGATCGACGACAAGAGTCTGCTCCTCTGCGTAGAACTTCATTACCAGCTTGTCGATCTGGATGGTCCGATTGTAGACGCCCCCAAGCCCTTTACTTACACCATTATCAGTAAAGTTCCACCAGGGGTTCTTCGTGAGCGTGATAGATTCCTTGGCAATCAGCTCGCTCGACAACGACGCCGTTCCCATGAAAGGCCCTGTTCCAATCACGGGGATACCGGTCCAGTTCTGCGCAATGAAAGCATCGGTGGCTTCGGTGAAAATGTGCTTCGGTATTATCGGCATGGACATGAAGTCTCCCCAAACTATCGGGACCGGTAGGCTGGTCTTGCGATCGGCGAAGAAGAATCTTACCTTGTAGTCATCTATCTTCTCGCAGCGGTCCATCCATTTGGTCCACGGCTGGAATGCCCAGAAGTTGATGTATCCGGCGCCGGTCTGTATCTTGATCGTGAACACGACGTCGTCGGCTGTGAAAGGCTCGCCGTCGTTCCAGAAGACGTTCTCGGTCAGGTTGTACTCCCAGATCGAACCGAACGGCCAATCCGACGGGGTCTTGTTGTGCGTCAATGTCGTGAAGTCCGAACCGTGGGAGGCCGCGTAGCTCCCGTTCATGTGCCACCAGCTCTTTGCGAGGTTGGGGGTCGGAATTCCGTCCTTGTCCGGAAAATTCAGGTAATCGTAGACAAACGAATAGAACATGTAGTCGGCGTCCATCACCCCGACGAATGGGTTGGCCGACGACACAGATTCTCCCATGCCGAGATAGAAGGCCCTCTGATCCTCCGCCTTGGCGTTCATGACGATCGTATGGACAGCCGCCAGCAGGAAAATCGCGGTCACCGTCACAGCCAGGACGATCCGGCGCTTGTTGTGTTTTGTCATTTCCCAAAATGGCTCCGATAGGTCATCAATGACGGAATCTTCGTCAATTTGTTCTCCCATGTCCCCACTCGCCCCATTCGAGGTTTGCACTCCCCTGTCGCGAACCATTCCACCCACAATCATTCCATTGGGATAAAGCCTTTTTGAAAATGCATGGTGGACCGGGCGGGATTTGAACCCGCGGCCTCTCGCATGCCAAGCGAGCGATCTTCCGCTGATCTACCGGCCCAACTGCAACGGCGGAAACAAGAGGGACTCTATATTAAATGTTTCAGAAGCTGTCGATCTTTTTCTGGAACCTCATCCGCTCGCCCTCGATCGACATCGGATATTCGCCGGTCAGGCATCCGAGGCACAGGTTCCTGTCGCCCAATCCAATGCATTCAACCAATCCCTCGACGCTCAAGTATCCAAGGCTGTCCGCGGTGAGGACCTTGGCAATTTCGTCGACCGTCCTGTTGCTCGCGACGAACTGGTGTCTCGTCTTCATGTCTATTCCAAGGTAGCACGGCGCGGTAACCGGCGGCGAGCCGATCCTGACATGTACCTCCTTGGCTCCAGCTTTCCTGAGGATCTGGACGATCTGCCTCATCGTCGTCCCCCTGATGATGCTGTCGTCGAGGATCACGATGCGCTTCCCCTCGACCTCCTTCTTGATCGGGTTCAGCTTGAGCATGACCCCCATCTCCCTTTCGTTGGGATCAGGCATTATGAAAGTCCGTTCGACGTACCTGTTCTTCATCAGCCCTTCAGCCGTCGGTATGCCGGACATCTCTGCGAAGCCGAGGGCATGCGCCCTTCCGGAGTCCGGTATCGGTATCACCGCATCCGCCTGGACAGGATGCTCCTTGGCCAGCCTTCTCCCGATCCTCTTCCTCACATCGAAGACGAGCTGCCCGTCGATCGTTGAATCCGGCCTTGCGAAGTACACCCATTCGAACATGCAGTGCGCTTTCTCTTTCGGCGAAGGCACCTTCCAGGATCTCGGCCCCTCGCAGGTGACCTCGACGATCTCCCCGCCTTCGACATCTCTGACGAACTCCCCGTCCAGGTTGTCGAAAACGACGCTCTCGGAAGCGATCGCCCATCCGCTGTTGATCCGTCCGATGCAGAGCGGCCGTATGGCGTAGGGGTCGCGCACGCCGAAGACGCGGTCGCCTATCATGATAGTCAGCGAATATGAGCCGTCGATCAGCCCCATCAGGTTCTTGATCGATTTCACAGGGTCCCCGTGGATGCTGAGCTCGTTCGCCAGGAGCCTGACGATGATCTCCGAGTCGGACGACGTCATGAACGCCCAGCCCTTCTTCTTCAGGTCGGTCCTCATGGCTTCGGCGTTGACGATCTCGCCGTTATGGCCGAGCGAAACCTCCCCGTTGGTCGTCTGCACTACGAACGGCTGGACATTCTGAAGCGCCGAGACCCCGAAGGTCGAGTACCTCACGTGCCCGATCCCCTTAGTCCCCTTCAGGTGGGAAAGCTGATCCTTCTTCATGACCTGATGGACGAGCCCCATCCCCTTCAGAATGGTGTGCTTCCCGTCCTCGAAAACCGAGATGCCGGCGGACTCCTGTCCCCTGTGTTGAAGTATCCTGAGCCCAAAATATATGTATTCCGCCACAGGGCCAGGTGTGCATATCCCTATTACGCCGCACGCTTCCTTCAACTTCGGGACATGCCACATTTTCTCTGACACTCCCCGCGACATCAATGCGCCTTTGCCCAGTTGTAGTTCCTTCTCTTCGCTGTAGCTCCGAACCCGCAGCTGGCGCATACGCCCCTCACGTGGTACGAGTGCCGGCCGCATCTCCTGCATCTGATGTGGGTCTTCTTTGCTGAGCGCTTACCCATTGAGGGCGTACCCTTTGTCAAAATGATCCCCCTGTTTACGGTGAAATGTAGATGATGTTGTCGCCGCGGACGATGGTCGATTCCAGCTTCCTGACGACATTACCCTCTAGAACTTCCTCGGCATTCTTCAGGACGATGTTCATGTGCGGATCGTAGCCCTCGAGTATTCCCCGGTACGACCGCTTGGCCTTCAGCTCGACGATAACCTGTGCGTTTATCGCCTTATTCAAGACTGCCAAGGGCTTCTGCAAACAATCACCAAGTTCCCATAAAGTAGTGTGTTACTTAAAGGTTTGCTGGACAACGATGTTCCGCTCGGGATGCTGGCTAGATGATTTTCACCGAGCCCGCGTCCGGATAACCGAGTGCTGTTTAGATCGGCGATCCTAGAATTCCACGCGCGGGTCTTCCTTGATTCTCTCCAGCACGAGGTAGGTGTTGCTCTTCTCGACCTCTTCGATTTTCATGATCGCGTCGATGATGTTCTTGAGTTCCTCCCTAGTCGATGCTCTGAGGAGGACGGCGAAATCGATGTTCCCGAGCAGGTAGTAGACCGCCCAGACCCCCGATATCCTCCCAAGCTTGTCGCCGAGCTTCTTCGACACGTCAGAGCCGTACTTGCCGTTGATCAAGGAGACAGCGAGGATGTCCTTGCCGACCCTAATCGGGTCGATCCGCGCGGTGAAGTTCATGATGATCTTTTCTTTGATGAGGCGGTTGATCCTGTAATGGATGGTGGATGAGGAAAGCCCGGTCTTCTCCGCGATCTCCTTCAGGCTCGTGTTGCTGTTCTCCTGGAGTATCTGGAGGATCACTCTGTCATGCTTGTCAAGCTGGGCTATCTGAATGTGCTCGGTCATGCTTTCCGGTTAAATTTGCAAATGTATTAAACTTTGCGTCCAAAATCAGAATAAATTGCCAATTTAATTGAAAATCGAGCGCCTATATGAATGCGCCAAGTGTGGGGGCGTCAAGGCAGTCCATGTCGAACGCCTTGACACCCTCCCTCGCCAGCCAGCCGTCGATTTTCTTGGCCTTGTAGACCTTGCCGAGCAGCGAGGTGCGCCACCAGAGGTCGAGCATCGTCGTGCCGAGGACGCCGAGATAGACGGTCACGAGGTCGTGCCTGTAGTCGTGCATGTCGCATACGTTGTAGGCATTGCCGAGGAACGCGTCCCTGGATATGAGGATCTTCGCATAGTCTGAGAAGATCCTGAGCGCGTCGTCGTCCCTCCTCAGGAGCCCGATCTCCGCCGGGTCGATGCTGACCGTGGGAGTTACCGTCCCGTCCTCCTCGAGCACCATCCAGTTGATCTTCCCGTCTTTGGACTGTATCAGGTTCCAGTTGAATTTCTCGTCGACATAGACAGGCAGCTTGGCGATCTCGCTGAGGTTGAACTGCTCGTAGTTGGAGTCCCTTGCGACGATTTCGAGGTCCTTGGCCGGTCCCGTCGTCAGGACGTGTTCGGCCACCTCATCCTCTGGCATGCTGCCTATCTCAGGTTCGTCGTCTGCGAAAGCCAGCAGCTTGCCGATGCCGTCCTCCTTGGCCAAGACCGGGAGGAGTCGCGTCGCAACTGACCGCATCCTCTCGGAAGTCTGGAATATGCCCGCATCATGGCACATCCTGTCGAAGTCATGGACGACGTTCTTGACTGCGGCCAGGGTCTCGTTGAGGACGCTCTCGGGTATGCTAGTGACCAGTGTTTTCCCATAAGTCTTGAGCGAGCTCCCTCCGTCCGTCACCCCTCTGCACGACAGATTCACGTTGAGCTGCACCCTCCTGAGCAGGTGGATGTGGACGGGGAACTGGCGGCAGAAGTGCGGCTTGATCTCGTGGATCGTGCAAAGGCGGTTCTTGAGGAAGTTGCACGCCCCGCATTCTCCTTGAAGCTTGATCGCGTTCGGCTTGGCCGTCCGCCGTCCGTCCACATGCTCCCTCGTGAGCCCGTTCTTCAGATACTGGTCCGTTTCGAATATCTTCAACTCCTCGTCCGAGAGCTCCGGCTGGCAGAGGCAGCACATCCCGCAGCCTTCGAGGCAGACGAAGCTCCTCCCCTCTAGCTCGGAAGTGTCGACCATCATCGGTTCTCTACCTCTGGCTTGACGAACCTGCCAATCCTGTCGCCCGACAGCTCGCCTTCTCGAGCGATCTCCTCTCCTCTTAGGAAGGTCGCAAGGGGGAACACTCCCAACATCCCCTCGTAAGGTGTCCAGCCGCATTTCGAGTGAAGCTTGTCCGCTTGAATCCTTGTACTTTTCCTGAGATCAACTGCTATTAGGTCCGCATCGAACCCTACCTCGATTCTCCCTTTCTTCAGCCCGCAGATCCGCGCAGGCTTTCGAGAGCAGTGTCTTGAAAGCAGCGAGATGTTCAGTTTCCTCTCCGCGACCTTCTGAAGCATCAGGGGGACGAGCGTTTCAACTCCCGGCATCCCGCTCGGCGCCTCGTTGAACTCAACTTCCTTCTCGCCGATAGTGTGCGGCGAATGGTCCGATCCCAGGGTGTCAGCCTTGCCAGATACAAATGCATCCCAGAGACGCACCCTTGTCGCCTTTGATCTGAGTGGAGGGTTTATCTTCCCCCTTGTCCCGAGCGATGAATTATTGTCTAGAAGGAGGTGGTGAGGAGTGACCTCCGCGGAAAGTCCTGACAATCTTGTCAGTTCCAGCACTTCTGCCTGCGTGACGTGCAGTATGTGCACCTTTGAGGCCCCGCTCCTCGCTGAGATGACCTTACAGACGGCCTCAACTTCATGGCTCTCTGACCTCCGCAGGTCGTGGTCCCGAAGTCCCGCCTCGACGGCGTCATCGAGCTTTCCCAGATGTTCCGCATGGATGAAGACATGTCGGTCGCCAGCTCTGGAAATGGAGGTACCCAAATCCTCTTGTGCGATTCCGAGGTTGCCAGTCGTTTCCCCGAGGTAGATTTTGAAAGCTGTCGCTTCCTTTGCCAGTCTCTCAGCGTCAGATTTTGGATTCAATAGGGCGGCCACGCCGAAGTCGACGAAGCTCTTCTTTGAGACTCGCGAGATCTTCTCCCTTATTTCCGCGATAGTCCTGGTCGGTGGCTTTGTGTTCGGCATGTCGATAACGAAGGTCACTCCTCCGCAAACCGCGGCCGTCGAACCGGTCCCGAAGTCCTCCTTTTTTGTCATGCCAGGTTCTCTGAAATGGACGTGGAGGTCGATGCCAGCCGGCATCACGATTTTGCCCGAGAAGTCGTACCGCTTGTCAGCCTTCCCGATGGTCTTCGCTAACTTCGCTATCTTGCCGTCAACGATTCCGATGCAACAATCGGAAAGACCGCTGTCCAGCAGGACCCTGCCCTCAACGATTACATCCATCTTGACCACTCAGGATCTCCCTTTTGATCTTGCCGTGCGGCTTCTCCTCCGAGAACACCTCAGCCTGGAACTTGAAGAATCGGGTCTTAGGGTCCTTCCAGGCCGCCAACGGCAGTCCGGCCTTCCCGCAGGTCTGCTCGAGGAATTTCTCCGCCTTCCATCCCCATTCTATCGGGACCTGGGGGAGCAGCAACCCCCTCGCCCAGTCGCGCTCCGCTATCAATCCGTCTTCGCCTATCTTCACCTTGCCGATCAATTCCTTGCCGTTCGATGCTTCAATGAGCTCGGGCGGCGTGAGCAGGCTTACTTCGACTACCAGATTCGGAAGCTCGTCCGCTGAAACCGGAGAGAACCTCGGGTCCCTCGTCGCGGCGCTTATCGCCGAGTCCACTAGCGCCTCCTCGAGTGCCGCCACAGGCTCAGGGTAACCGATGCATCCGCGAAGTTCATGGTCGGGATGCGTCTTCAGGGTGACGAAGACGCCTCCTTTGTTCTTGAACGATGCAGGCAACTTGAGGTTCGGGGCATCCTGGCATTTTACGACGCTCTCGATCACGTATCTTGCGGCCCGAACCGCCCTTATGCCCTCTTCGTCAGAGAATTTCGACATTGTTCACTCACCGATAATTGTCTGGGATAATAAACTTCTCAGATTGTTTGACCATTTATGCTAGAGCAGACTACCATCCAGCAGATTTTCGGCTCTTGCCGCAATCAGAATCCAATGTACACGATTCCAAGGGTAAAAGGTTTTTAATCGGAAAGGGGATTCACTAGCCCGCCCGAAAAAGGAAATCTGGAGCCTAACGATGAGATTCATAAAGATGTCGCAGAAGGAGTGCAAAGAGATCCGCAAGCTCTACGAGAGCGTCATGTCCCAGGCGTGCTACGGGCTCTTCTTCCGCGAGGGGATGATTCTCGGCGAGGAGATGTCCAGGATCGCCCAGCAGGAGCAGGAAGGGTATTTCGAAGTCTGCTCGAAGCTGCTCAAGGCGAAAGGCTGGGTCGAGGACGTGAAGTTCGAGGACTCTGTCTGCTACGTCACCGCCTCAATCGAATCGCTCGAAGTCGAGGGGGCCGAAAAGCCGACCTGTCACAGACTGAGGGGCATCGTCAAGAAGATCTACGAGGGATACGGTCACAAGCGGTTGGTCTGCGAGGAAGTCGAGTGCGCTGGCAAAGGAGACCAGCAGTGCGTTTTCAAGATCGAAGAGGGCGGGGGCGATTGACAATATGGTCGACCTGCAGAAAGCCCTGAAGGAACTCAAGGAGGAGTTCGGCTCTGTAGCGTCGGCGGTCATCAGCCGTGACGGCCTCCTCATCGCGGCCGACATGCCTGAAGGGGTGACGGCGGAGACATTCACGATAATGTGCGCGACTCTGATGGGCGCGGCCTCGACCGCTCATTCGGAGCTCAAGATCGGCCAGCCGAAGCTTATCAGGATCTCATCTGAGAGGCACGAAATGGTCCTGGCTGGCGCCGGGAGGAAATCCATCGCGGTGAGCATCGTGCCAACCGGTTCGAAGATCGACGATCTCCAGCGGAAGCTCGACAAGATCGCCGACAGCGTCAGTTGAGCGAAGCGCGCCTATCCTATCTTTATCTTCTTCAGCTCTCGCTTGGCAGGCTTCTTCTCGCCCTTCTCGATCCTGTCGATCTCCTTGATCGCGGCGTCGAGGAACCCCTTGACCGCTAGCAGCGTTTCCCTTTCAGCGGCCAGGAGGTGCTTCTTAGTCTCTTCCGGGAGGCTCATGTCCTCCATGGTCTTGCTGACCGCCTTGAGCAGTTCGTTCCCGGCGGTCGACAGGTGATCGATGGTCCCACCGGTGAGGACGTTGGCCGTCAACCTCTCAAGATGATCAGCCATTTCTTTTACCTTTTCTGTTCCTTTTCTTGCCACTTCCTTTCTGTCCATCAGCTTTCCCCTCCTTCTTGAAAATGACTTTCAGCCATCCTCCGTCCATCTCCGCCTTCTTCACATCTAGGCTGGCGTAGGTGTACGGCAGCGTGATCATTCTTTTGTAGCTTCCAATGCTCACGATTAACAGGTCTTTGCGGTTATATAACTCTACAGGCCTGTCGACGGTGAACGGTATCTTGATCGCCAGGATCTTCGCCCCGTCCTCCTCGAACATCTTCATCGGCCTTTCCTTGCTGTAGATCTGCGTCGGATCGGAATCGCCGAAGATCATGTCCCCCAGGGCCTCCAGGGATTTCTTCCCGACGACCTCCCTGCTGAACAGCTGCGCCCGGAGCATCTTGAGCGGGGAGAATGCCTGTTCGATCTCCTCGAGGTATTTCTTCTGCTCCACGAGCTTCTCCTCGAAGTAGCCGGAACCGGATTTCTCAGGGAAGATGCGGTTTATCACTATGGCCTCGACCGTGTATCCGTACAGAGAGAGGTAAGTGTACGCCCTCATCGTCTCGGTGATGACCATCTTCTCAGGGTTCAGAACGAGGCGTATGGAGGTCTTCGACGGGTCGGTCATGATCTTCCTGGCACTGGCCAGCTTGTCCTTCATCCACTGGATATCGTCAAGAACTCCGTCCGGAGGGAGCGGAGTCCTCATGACGCGGCCGACCGTCGCCCTCGCGATCTTCACGAGGTTCCTCATGACGCCGAACATCTTGTCGATGTACCAGTTCGCGATGTCCGGATAGGAAAGTAGCCGGATCGTGTCCGCGGTCGGAGCAGTATCGACAATGACCACGTCATATACTCCTTCCCTGGCGAACTGATCTATGTAGAATAGCGCGGACATGAAGTCAAGGCCGGGGAGCACCGCCAGCTCTTTTGCCGTGACAGGCTCGATCCCCTGCGACTCAAGGAATTCCGAGACGTAGCTGTGGATCTGCACCCACTTGCTCTCGATCTCGTACTGCACTTCGATCTCGATAGCGTCGAGATTCTTGCCTACGTTCTTGATCTTGCCGGAGAGCGAGATCTCCAGGGAGTCCGAGAGGCTGTGCGCGGAATCGGTGCTCATGATGATCGTCTTGTAGCCGAGCTTGGCGGCCTTCAGGGCTGTCGCGGCCGCGACTGAGGTCTTGCCGACGCCCCCCTTTCCCGTATAGAATATCAGCCTGATTGTATCAGCTCTCTCGGACGCATGAGGGAGCGGTCGATAATAATTCTTTCTCGACCGATTGGCTCCAGTTTTCGATTCCGTCGTTCGATCGAACCGCGCTATCCCTCCGAGTCTCTCCCGGCGCTCTTCCTGAGGGCTATTATGGCTATAATCGAGATTCCTGCGATTGGGATTAGCACTGTCGAAAACTCCGGGATGATGGTGGTGTCCACGAGGTACTTGTCGGTTAGGTCAGTCAGGTTCACATCTCTGAGCGGCAGCCAGTATGGGTCGAAGGTGTTGCCTGGACCCTTGGTCGCGTTCGCATAGGGGAGGAATCCCTTGTCGTTGTATTCCGGCCACGGGTCGTAGATCAGGCACAGGTCGTCCATCGTCGTACCGAGCGTGTCTTTGTCGTCGTATCCCGCGATGACCTTGGCATGGCCCTGCATCGCCTGGAGAGACGGGTCGAAGACCCAGTCCGATATGTTATTTGGTTGACCGCCGTGATCCAGCCAAAGGACCGGATGGCTGGTTGCTATGTACTGCTTCAGCTGCGCGGCCGTCAGAGCCGGGAAACCGATGCCGCCGCTCTGATTGTACTGGACATGGTTCCCCACCCCTATCGAGTAATTAAAGGCGTCCTGGACCTCCCAGGCCGACCCGCCCGCTCCGTCCATCATGCCGAGCCCGTGCGTCTCAATATTGCCATTCCCCCGGATCTCCCCGGAGACAGGGTTCTTCCCGTTGTCGTAGATGTCGTCCTGCTGGTTCTTTGGGGCTCCGACGCCAAGGTATGTCGCAATCATGGCGATGCTGGCCGGGGCGCAGTAGGCAGAACAGTGCGGGCAGTCATCCAAAGTCCCATACATGTTGTCGCCGCCGGCTATGGGCCGGTTCTTGACATCGCTCGGCAAGTGCGGTGGACAAGGACCCGGATTTCCGCATAACGCAAAATTGTCTGGCATCGCAGTGTCCTTGTGCTGATCGAGGAGCATGACGGCGATAGTCGTCTGTCCCTCGGAATGAGCGGGAGCTGTAGCTCCGGATGGATTGGAGGGAATCGACATGCCAGCAATACCAGCAATACCCATGAGGATTACGATTGCAATTGCCGCAAGAGCCCTTTTATGCATGATCAAAATTCGGCGTTTCTTCGGCGGCACGTTGTTTCCGTCAATCAATCCTCCTCCATAGTACGAAAGTCGGCTTGGCATCTATCTTTCACCAACGCGCCCCGCTCGAGCGGCAAAATTGAAGGAGTGGCTGAGAATATTAAACTAACCGTTGTCGAGAAACTTTCGCTGGACGGAATCTAGAATCCAATGCCAGAAAGGAAGTGTCGGGGACGGGATTTGAACCCGTGACCTCCGGATATCTCGGGAGCGCCTGCGTTTTCAGTTTCCCTATGAGTCCGACGCTCCACCAGGCTGAGCCACCCCGACACGGTGCTTCATGCCCCAAAGGCATCTAATCCGGACCGGCTAATTGGATTATCGATAAATGAAGCCGCCGATGTCTACGGTTCCTTCTCGCCGGCCTCTTTCGCAAGGTCCTCTTCGGATAGCTCCTCCGATTCCTCTGCCGACGGTTCCGGAGCAACTTCGTCTGCAGGAGCTTCCGCAGCTGGAGCCGCCTCTATCTCTGCCGCTGGAGCCTCTTGCGCCGCCCCCTCCTTTATTTCAGGGACTTCGCCGAATTTCAGGACCTCGCTCTTGCGGATCTCGATCCTCTTCATCGGGACGATGACCTTGCCCTTGTCGGCGATCTCCTTGCTCAGTTCCCCGCCGACCATGAGCTTGACGAATTCGGAGACGGTGCTTCCGGAGGCCGCCTTCGTGAGAACATCCTCCATTACATGCCTGATCGCGGTCTCCTGCGAGGACTGGATCCTCTGCTCCGAGACTGCCATCGGCTTGACCTTGATCCTCCAGCCGTCCTTCGTCGTGACTTCTACGACCGCGTCCGTCTTCGACCTTTTCCTCCGCGTCTGCCTCCGGACATAGTCGTTGGTGAGGTCATGCCCGATGAACAGTGTGTGCGCGTCCAGCCCGCGGACGTCGTTGACCTGGAACTTGAGCTTGATGTGCATCTTCGAGAAATCTCCCGTGAGGTCCTGGACCGTCGCCTCCATCGTCCGCCCCTTCAGCGACTCGGGGTTGTCGGTCGGGGTCTCCCCCAGGAGCGCCATGTTGAACATCTCGGGAGCCATGATCCTGTACCATTGCTTAGCCCGCCAGCGGTCCTTCATCTTCCTTGCCGCTGCGACTGCTTTGGCTTTCGTGGACATTATGAACACTCCGACCTGAGGAGTCTTCGATAAATGAAATCCATATTAAAACATTGCCATTGCGAAAATAATAGCAGTTGATGATGTGCCAGCGACGCCTGCGAACGCCTCGATTCTATCTTCCGGCCCACCATCTGATCTTCGGCGGGTTCGGCACATCTTCGATCGGCTGGACGTGCGCGTTGTGGCACCTGACCGCGTCTTCCTTCGTCTTGTAGACCCTGCCGCACTGGAAACAGGACCATCTTACCTCTGCCATGCATCCACCACATCCGCCAAGGACTACTTCTTTTTCTCGCTGTCGAGCCTCTTCAACGCTTCCTCGATGATCCTCAGGGAATGGGCCGCCATCTCGGCCTGCTGCTCCGCCAGCTCCTTCTTCACATCGTCTAAGGTCATCCCCTTGTCCAGGAACACCGGGATGTAGCACGACGTCGTCGCTATCAGGAAGAGCGCGACGACTTGCTCTCTCTTCAGCTCTCGCTTGAGCAGGGACGCCTTGAACTCTATAAAAGGCCGCAGGTCATCCGGCACCGAACCGACCGGAGTGACCGCCATTAGATCCGCTCTGTACAAGTCAGATCACTTCAGAGCTTGACCGGGGTCTTGTGCACTTCGAGCCCGAGCTTCTCCTTGTCGAGTCCGAACCTGAGCCCCATCAGCTGCGACAGGTGCAGGACCGGTATCCCGAACTCCTTGAGCTCCGCCTGGCCGACGTCGTACTGCAGGTGGCAGAACGGGCAGCAGTCGATTATGACCTCGACTCCAGCCGCCTTCATGTTGGTCAGGTTCTCTTTGGTCATCTTGAGCGCGACGTCGGGCGTCCTTGCCCTGACTCCTCCGCCTGCCCCGCAGCAGGTCCCCTTGTCCTTGTACTCGACGCTCTCGACCCCCAGCGCCTCGACGATCTCGTCGAAGATCACCGGCCTCTCGGGGTTGTCGATCTTCTTCACGTTGGAAGGCTTCAGGAAGTGACATCCGTAGTGCACGGCCGCCTTCAGCGGCTTCCCGCCGTTCTCCTTGACCTTCGCCTTTATCGCGTCCAGGCCGACCTCGTTGTGCAGATACTCGACGAAATGACGCACCTCTGTCTGGCCTTTGTACTCAGCCCCGATCTCCTTCAGGATCTTGTTGATCTTCTTGAGCTTCTCAGGGTCGTGGTTCAGCTGGTGCGCCGTTTCGAACAGAGAGTCGAAGCAGCCGTTGCAGATCGTGAGTATGTTGACCCCAAGGCCCTGCGCGATCGTCAGGTTCCTCGCGGCGATCGCCTGCCAGGTGGTCTGGTCGAACGACCTGGTCACGCCGGGCGCAGGGCAGCACGATGCTCCCTTGAGCTCAACCAGCTCGACGCCCAACGACTTCAGGACTTCCCTAGTCGAACTCTCAATCCCTGGGTATCTCATCGGCATGATGCATCCGAGGAAGAACCCCATCTTCTTGTCGCTCACTTTGCTCCCCCCTCGATAAGCTTGTCAAATCCAGTCACTGAGCAGATCTTCTTGACTGCATCCAGCGCCTCGGGATGCTGGAGCACGGTCGGTGGCACTTCCGCCAGCCCGAGCTTCTTCCTCAGCGCCTTGTCCTCGTCCCTCAGGTTGACCATGTGCCCGGTCTTCGAGATCAGCTCTGCGACCTTCTTGTGCTGCGGCGCCATGTGCCCCTCGCGGACCGCCATGTTCCTCAGCGCCATGATGACGTCCACGATCTCGACGCCCCTCGGGCATCGCTCGTAGCACGTGTAGCAGGTCGTACACAGCCATAGATCGTCAGATCCCATGATGTCGTCCTTGAGTCCCAGCTGGGCTCTCCTGACCAGCTTCCTCGTCCTGAACGCTGTCTGCCTGCCCGATGGGCAGCTTCCGGTGCAAGTCCCGCATTGGAAGCACAGGTTCAGAGTTTTCCCGCCAGCGTCAACAACCTTCTTCGCGAATACCGCGTCAGGCCTCTTTGCTACCGTGGTCATCTAAACACCTAATCATGACTCGGCACGGGCATATTTAATCGTTGCCCAACTTTCCGCTCAGTTTCACCCTACAGGGTAATACTGTTCCGGAGCCATGCAGTCGAAGAATGCGCGTATATCGGCATGGTCGGTCGTCTCCACCGCGTAGATCGTGTAGGGGATCCTCTCTATCTTCGCGTTCGCCGGGATCTCGAGCTTCCGGTTGCTCAAGAGCATCTTGCTGACGAAGAAGGAATACTTCGACTTGACGAGCTCCTCAGGGCTGAATACCGTGGCTTTGATTTCGAAACGCTTCTTCCCCTGCCTCAGGACGTCGAACCCGATCCTCTGAGGGCCAGAGGTGAGGACCGCATAGCTCTCACCCCTGCTGCAGTGTATGAGGAAATCCTTCGTGACCTCGTGCACGCGCCCCTCCTTCGGGTATTCGTACGCGAAGAGCGGGTCGTCAAGGAAAATGATGTCCAGCAGGCCCGCGGAAGACATCGAGACGTTCGTCTCGTCGTCCGCGACGATCAACCTGATATTGATCTTCTTGAGGACGAGCTTCGAACAGATCCTCTCCGCAATCGCCTGCGAGACGGAGGTGCACCCGACCGTCAATTCCTTCTGCCTCGTCATCCGCTTGCACATCGCATCGAGGACCCGCAGTAGCTGTTTCCCCTCGGGAGTCAGCTCGGATCCTCGCCGTGTCGTCTTCACCAAGTTCGTCTTTGCCCTCCGCTCGAGTTCTTTGAGCTGGCGGTTCAGTACAGCGGTCGAGATTTTGAGCTTCGCCGCAGCCCTGTTCTGGCTCCTTTCCATGGACACCGCCCTCAGGATGTCCAGCTGCCTCAGGGTGATGTGGCCTTCGTCAGTCCGCAGAATGATTTCTGGGATGAGATTGTTGATCCCGCTCCTCTTCGTTTTCGCTCCGGATTCTGAAGGCTCGCCTGCTATCCCCTGCTTCATTAGACCCGCCGAGGGGCTTTGCACCCGATATATGTTTTCTCCGTGCTCAGCGGAGCCATCAACGGTTAAATAATGAAAAACTCATTGCTGGAAAGAAGGGAATTTTCTCGAGGCGGGTGCAGCTCAATGGGCGGTCGTTATGCAGTCATAGTGTGTCCGCATTGCGCCACCCCCATCGGCGCGGACCTCCAGAAGCAGACGATGACCTGCATCTGCGGCCAAACTATCGAGTTGCTGAGAGTGAAACCGAAGTTCGTCTCGAACTCCCCGTTGAAGGTCGCTCAGGCTGTCGCCCTCGCGAAATCTCAGGCGACAGAGGGCAAGATGGAGCTCCCGAAAGGGCCGCCGGCGAAGAGCAAATTCGGAAAGATCGCTGCCAAGGCCAGGGAGATCAAAGACACACAGGAGAGACTGGCTCAGATTGCAGCGGACCTGACGAAGCTCAAGAAGGAATTTTCCATGGAGGACCTTGAACGCATCCACGAGCTCGTCGGAAAGGAATCAGCGATCGACATGCTCGTCGCGATGAGGGAGAGCGGTATCGTGTTCGAGTGCGGAAAAGGGAAATACAGGGCCGTTTGAATCAGAGCGTTTTTTTCATCTTCTTCGCTCCCTTCATCCCGCGCTTCGCATCGTCGATTAGGTTCGGGTAATCGATGACGTAGATGTGCCAATAGGAATACGCACTGACCAGCCAAGCGGCGAGGATGACTCCTGTCGCGGCGAGGTCTCCCGCCACGTCCGCGGCCACAGCTGACCCGTAAAGCAGGGCGCTGTATCCGAGTGCGTACATCAACGAGTAAGCGAAGTAGCTCCAGGGCTGCCCGCGGGCGCATCCAATCGCAATCAACGCAGTCGTACTTCCCTGAATCAGCACAATCTGGACGCCCATCATTATGATAAGGATCATCGACAGCGCATCCGCGCTCCCCAGCCCCATCATCGACGGGTCGTGCACTGCCTCATACATCTTGGAGAACGCGTAAGTCGTCGAGATCCCGAGGCCGAGGGCGAGGCCGTAGAACGCCGTGTCGACCTTCCGCTGGAACTTCGGATAATTCAGGATCGAGAGCTTAATGAGACTCTGGAGGATCGGTACGCCCATGGCGACAAGAATTATCGTCACCACGGTGAAAGTGATCGCCGTGTCGATAAAGAAGAACACCATTCCAAGGACGATGCCCAGCGTGAATAGCATGAACAGCTTGGGGTCGTCGAAGAACGGTTTCTCGACCTTCGGGAATGTGTAATCCCTGAGGGTCAGGAACATCAGAAGCAGCGCTGGGCCGAAGGAGGCGCCAGCCAGCAGGATGTCGGTCAGCTCGACCATCGCCAGACTATCGGGGGATGGATATTTCTAACTTAGCCGACCGTGAAGCTATCCTTCGGCGAAATCGGCAATCTATACATACTCCGATGCATTCGCAGTGAATCGTCATGTCAGAATTCAATGACGACGACAACAAGAGCTACAAGTTCACCGTAACGCCCGACCATTTCAGGGCGATCGCCCAGCCGGGTGGCTCGGGCATGCGCTTCAGCAGGATCGAGATCATACACATCGTTATCTCCGTCGTCGCGCTGACATTCGCCTTCTCACTTATGATCGTGGGCGGAATCTCAGGCCTTTCCGGACTGAACCCTCCGACGTTGCTCTTCATCATTGGCGTTTCGTTCGTTGCCGTCTCTACGGGCTTCCTTCTCCACGAGATCGCGCACAAGCGGGTCGCCCAGGGGTACAACTGCTATGCCGAGTACAGGATGTATCCGATGGGGCTGATGATCGGTCTGTTCTCGGCCGCCTTCGGCTTCCTTCTCGCCCTTCCAGGCGCGGTCATGATTGCTGGGAGGATAACGATGAAGCAGAACGGCTTGATCAGCCTCGCAGGGCCCTCGATGAATATGCTGATCGCCGTGGTATGCATGCCCATGGCTTTCGTGTTCTCGTCCGAACCGCTTCTGCTCGCGCTCTTCGGGATGGTCACCTACATTAACGCCTTGCTCGCGATTTTCAATCTTCTCCCCGTGCCCCCGCTCGATGGGTCCAAGATATTCCAATGGAATTTCCTGGTATACATCGGGGTTATGGCGACGGCCGTCGCGCTAATCGCGTCGTATTTCATTCTCATCTCGCCGCTCTACTCGATCTTATGAGATTCATTTATCTCTGACAGGGTAGCGCAGGTACTTGATCACAGACCCCTCATCCCAGTCGAAAATCTTACCGGGGTTCATGATGTTGTTCGGGTCGAGCGCGCGCTTGATCTTCTTCATCGCCTCGAGGGATTCCTTCCTCTCCACCTGCATGTAGGGCGCCTTCGTGATCGCGACGCCATGTTCGCCGGTGACCGTCCCTCCGAGTTCCAGCACGGCCTTGAATATCTTCCCGACCGTCTCCTCGGCGGCCTTCCAGCTCTCGGCGGATGTCGGATTGACGAGCAGCTTCGTGTGCAGGTTGCCGTCCGCCGCGTGGCCGTAGGTGCCGAATATCGTACCTGTCTCCTTTGATATCTCATGGAACCTTAAGACCGCATCCGGGACTTTGGAGATCGGGACGGCCATGTCATCAGCCAGCGCGACCGAGACGAACTGTTCCCCGTACCTGCTCAGCGACGGCAGGATGCTCTTCCTCCCCTCTATCCATCGGTTCATCGTCGCCTTGTCGTCGGATGCTTCGACCGCCGTTGCGTTGCTCTTCCTGCAGATCTCGTCGACGATCTTCATCTCCTGCTCGACGACGCATGGATAGCCGTCCACCTCGACCGTGACTATCGCCTCTACGTCGGGGAAGCCGGTCTTCTTGCACTTGTTGACCGCCTTGATGCAGACCTCGTCCATGATCTCGATGGATGCGGGAATGAGCGGCTTGGAAATGATGTTCGCGACGCACTGTCCGGCGTCATGGATGTTCTCGAAGGCCGCGAGGACCATCGCGTTCTTCTGAGGTTTCATCGTGAGCTTGAGGATGACGTCGGTGATTATGC